>ULVW01105389.1_pt1 | contig 11384 bp, 12 predicted proteins | sample 1959801 | NCBI WGS metagenome assembly ULVW01 (sample SAMEA4835796, study PRJEB28245) | human gut metagenome | biome: gut microbiome; material: fecal sample | place: Denmark | collected 2008
AGGTGAATCGAACTGTTGTTCTATCTACATAAGATAGTTGACGACGCTCTGAACAGCTGCATAATCAGAACCGAGAGCGTTACGCCTTGCAGCACCGTTGCCATAGTCACCCCTTATCACCTTGTTAGACATCTTCATAAGCTCGTTGACGCGCTGCTGTACCCTGCTGTAGTTAGCCCCGAGTGCCTTCTTGCGTGCATCGCCGTTGCCGTACTTGCCTTTGATAACGTCTATAGCAACGGTATCAAGGTCTATAGCGGGCGCTGTAGGGGCGCTAGAGCCGCCGTTACCGCCGCCCTTGGGGTTGGCGTACTTGCCCCACTGCTCTGGCGTGATATACGCCTTGTTGAGGTCTAGGGCACCGTTGTAGCCGCTAAGCCGCCCGTTGCTAGAGTATTGGCGAATCACGCACGTGTAAGCGCCCTCGTTCCAAGGCTTGCTCTGATAGCCAGTTGCGTCGTTGTCGGCGTACTGCGCGACCCAAGCCCCGCAATTGTTAGCCTTGGCAATCGTCCACGGGTACACGCTCGCGCTCGCATAGATAAGGGGCGGCACGCCGGTAAGCTCAATCACGCGGGCGGTCAGCCTTTGAAGATAGTCGTTGTTGCCCCACGCGCTGTTCTGTGTCGATTCCCAATCAAGGCACGGCACGCCCTCACCGAAATAGTTACGGCAGTTGTTGACAAAGAACTGTGCTTCACCCTCAACACCCGAACCGTCAATGTAGTGATAGAAGCCCCAACACTTGCCAAGGCGCTTGCAAGCCTGAACAACCCCATCACAATCAGGGTTTACATAGCTCTTGCCCTGCGTTGCCTTTGTGATAACGAAATCGGCGGGTACCGCGTCGATGTTGATACCCTTTTGCCAACCAGAAACGTCTATGCCGTTCATGCAATCACCCCATCTTTGATAATTATCTCCAACATATCACGTTCGCGCGACGTGCAAGGCACGCCGCTAACCGATACCGCGTCATGCTTGCCCCCTTTCACCCACGCCGTAGCCGCCTGAACCGTCGCAAAGGGCTTGCGCTCTGCAAGGTCAAGCGGGTTAGAGCTTTGAGCCTGAACGTTCGCCGCCGTGATACGCAACGGCAACTCGAAACCGTTCTTAACGGCCTTGCTATCAACCGGCACGCCGTCAACGCTCACGATGTACATACCCTCACCGTTCGATAGGTGCATGTCATACGTGATTGAGACGGTGTGACCGATGCAGTTCTTCACGCTCATAAACCCATCGAACGGCAACCAAACGTCAACATCGGCGGTCCGCGCGTCAACGCCGGTGAGGTCGATTGACCCGCAATCAACGTGCAGCGTCTCGCCGTCGATGAACTCGCCTTCAACGTTCGTGCTCGTGTTGCCAAGATAGATAATCTTGGGCGTGGTTTCGGGCAACGTGCCGTACATGGTGAAGCAAGCGACAACGTAGGCGCTCAAATCGGTGTACTCAACTTCACCTTGCGAGATGTGCGCAATGACGATGCCGCGCAGGTCGTGCAAGTCCTGCTCGGTAATCTCGAATATGCTATTGGTCGTTGCGCTCGGGGTCGGCTGTGGCGTGTCCTTCTGCTTGACGTACCCACGAAAATAAAACGTAGTGTCTGCGTTGACTTGGTGGGCTTTCACGTAATCAGAAACGTTAAACGCAATGTCCGTACCCTTTTGGGAGTACTCACCGGGAAACATCGTGTCTTGAATCGAATACCAGTCACGGTTATTGGTGCTGAACTCGGTTTCGCCAGTGTAATCGTAGTGCTCTTTATCTAGCGTGAACGTTATGTCGCTGTTCTCTTTCGTGATTTCGTCAATGTCCGCGCCCGCTTCAAGGTCTAGTTGACTAGACACGTTAAGACCGGTAGGAACCTGCGAAACGTCAAACGAAAGGTGTGCGGGCTTGGTAGGGGCAACGCCCACATACCAGTAGTAAAGCGCAAGGTCGTTGGCAACAACCGCGTAGCAATCCGTTTGCGTGGCGGCAAGCGACGTGCCGAACGTGGCATCACAATGCGCCGTGTCGGTAATGTCCCAATCGTCAGAACAAAGCCCCCATGTATATTTACCGTACTCGGTGGGGAACGTTCCTTGCTTCTCGGTGAAGTATTGAACCGTTGATGGTATCACGATGCCCGATTCAACAAGCGTCGCGGGGTCTTTGGAACCCAACACCTCACGAATACGGTCAACAATCGTCTTGCTACTCTCTAGCGTAGCGTCTGTAACGCTGCTCTTACCGTAGAGCTTGGCAAGGTCAAGCACGATAGCGGGGCATTGCGTCGGGGTCGTTCCAAGACCCATGAGAGACGGTTTAGAGTTGCCCTCGTCGCTGTAGAACGTGTATTGGCAACCGATTTGGGGCGTTGCGTTGTTGAACCCGAACCGCACATAGCCGCCACTGTCATACGGGGACAATGAAAATTGGGTGAACTTCGTGGGGTCGTTTCCCTTGCGCTGGTATGAAAGGATAGCGTCACCGCTGTACATGTCGCTATTAATGCCAAGGTTTGAAGCATACGAATCGTTTATTGGGCCAAACGCCCTAACGTACTTTGAAAGGTAGGTGTTGTTAAGACTTGTAGCGTTGATAGGTGCGCCGATAAGATAGAAGTTCGCCATATCACATCACCCTTCAATGGCGGTAAAGATAATGTGCTGCTCTGCAAACGGCTCTGTATCGCCGTCAACGCGGGTATAGCCGTCATAGCACTTCACGTTATCGGGGGTAAGATACTCTTTGAAGCTCTGCAACGTGTCAACCGAAAGTGAAACAATGTACTGCTTGTTGTTGACCACCTCCACGCCCTCAACGAAATACCAGCGATTGAACGCCGGTATGTGGGCGTAGTTGCTCGCAAAGTCGTACTTGCCCGAAACCTTGATTGTAGGCTCCACAATGTCAACGTTGGCGTTGAACTCGCCTTGCAGCGTCACGGTAGCCGTAGGGTTCTTCTCTAGCTTGTTGGGCGGGTCTGCGCACGTGTAAAACTCAATGTCCATGTAAACCCCTAACAGAAAAGGGGCGAGGCTTTCACACCCCGCCCCAACCTCACCAAAGGCGATTAAGCGGCGGCATCCGCGATGAAGAACACGACGAAGTTCTCGTTTTCGTCGTTGAAGTAGCTAGCATCGAACTTGTAGAAATTCGTATAGAACTCTGCCTTGGGGTTGAAGTTCGTAGTAACGCGCTTGTCTGTGTTGCACACGCCGCACGCGTCGCTATCGAACATGACGGCAAGAATACCATTAGTGCTAACGGTCTTGCCGCCCGCCGTCTTGACGTTGATAGCAGAAACCGAATCAAACCCGTAGTCGGTACCGGAACCCTGCCAATATGGCACCGTCTCAGCAGCGGGGAGCGCCGTAAACTCGTTGTGGAACGTGTCAGACTGAAGATAGGCGTTCGCCGCCGCCTTGAAGTCGGTGAGCATCACGATATGCAGCATGTCGGCGGGGGTGAAGCGTGCAGCGCCGCCTATGTTGAAAAGCGTGCTCATGCGGGAAAGGCGGTCTGTGTAAAGACCCATCTGCATAGAAGCAAAGCGGATGAAGTCGGGGTTGGTGAGTGCCTCCGCCGCCTTGACGGTGGCATTGGGGAACTTGGCGTTGTAGAGCGCAAGCAGGTTGACGGCGCGGGTGTTGCCCACCGTGCCGTAACCGGCAGAGCCGCCTTCAGGGTAAGCGTCGGCAAGGGTCGTGGCGGTCAGGTTATTGATAGTGCGCATGATGAGCGAATCGGTCTTTACCGTCATGCTCTTGGCAACGGCGTTGTAGAGCATCGTAAGGAACGCGTTCAGCTCGTTGATGCCCGCAAACGATTCCTTGACCTGCTTTTGCGTAAACGAGAGGTCAATCTCGAACGTGGTCTTGCTGTTGAAGAACTTAGCCGAAACGGCGGGCTTGTAGAATACGTTGGGGTCGTAGCTCTGGCCGTTCTGAAGCTCCCAACTCTTGTTCTCAACCGCTTCTGGCATGTCGGCTGCAATCTTCTCAACTACAGCGCCGTACTCGAACGAATCCATGAAGATAGACGGCACCGAACCGCTATAGGGGCGGTCAACAAAGACCACCTTGCCGATACGGTCAACCAGCTTGGCAACGTAGTTGTCTACCGCGTCCGCCTGAAACACTGCCTTGCCCATGTCAACAAGATTGCTGAAATCCTCATTGACAACGGCGCTCTCACCGATAACCTCGGTAGTGACGTTGTTAATAAGCTCGTGAATCTGCTTAACCTGCATTGTCATACCTCTTTCTAGTCAACTAGATTATTGATAGATAGGGACGGTAACATACTCAATTACATCGCCCATGATGTTGTTGATAGTTGCGTGTTGGAAATTGTAAAGGGCTTTGTAATCGCCTATCCTATCACCCCCGTTTCTACCCCTATATGTTACCACATTGTTGTTTGTCGTGTCAATCGTGCCGTTGCTGTTGGTGGTCTGCTCTGTGTCCTTATCGTTGGTAGGTTGGTCGCTACCGAAACCGTAGCTATCCGAATCGGTGTTTTGTGTGCTAAGCCGCTCTTCAACTTGCTTGTTGGTGCCCTCGGTTGTTACGGTGTAATCCATGTTGTTGGCAAGCTCAATGTCTGTGCCGGTGAGCGTTACCCACGTCGAATAGAAGCGGTACCAGATACCAGCCGCCACAACGTCGCGGTGCTCGGCTTCAAAGGTGATGGGCTTATCCGCCGCCATCTTGTAGAACTCGAAATCAAGGACGGTAGCCGGAACGTCACCGAAAACAGCCGTGTACTTCTCGCCGCTCGCCTTTTGCAGGTCTGCGAACACGCCGTTGTCAAGCGTATAAACGTCCTTAACGCTGTTCATCGTCTTTGCCGTCCGTTTCATCGTCGGGGTTGGGGTCTGTGTCGCTATCGGGGTCGGTGGTTTCACGTGAAACATCGTCGGGGTCAGGGTCGGGCGTTGGCTCTGGTTCAGGCGTTTCACGTGAAACATCGTCGGGGTCAGGGTCGGGCGTTGGCTCTGGTTCAGGCGTTTCACGTGAAACATCGTCGGGGGTCGGGTCAACCGTCACAATCTGCAAGCTCTCGGCAATGTCCGTTTCTGTGTCGCTCTGCTCTTGCAGGGTTTCCCAAGCGCTACCGAAATCAACGCTAATGTCAGTGCCAAACAAATCATTGACACGGCTAACGCCCTCTTGACGCTCTTTAAGCATGTTGTCAGCCAACGGCAACAGAACATCAACGTTCATACCCACTTCATCCGCGTTAAGGTTCTCGCGCTTGGTGTTCCAATTGCTCTGCAATCCAAGCTCGTTGAACATAGAAGCCTTGTAGTATTGCAGCAACGAAACAATGTCACTGATACGGGTAGCGCTCTGCGTTGACGGTGTTGATAGCTTCACACCGCTAAAGAACGCGTTATCGCCAATGATTGAAAACTCGCCGTCGAAAACCTTCTTGAGGAACACATCAGCCGCCGCCTTTGTCTTATCGTCGGGGGCACTGATAAGCATTGTGATACGTGAGAGAATGGCGACGGTATCAAGAGAAATTTCAGTGTCGCAAATGGCAACAGCGTACTTGGCAACGATTGGGATAAGACCAGCCGCGCCACTATCGTTGTTCACGATTGCGACGTTATCGCCAACGGTGAGTACGTCGCTAAAGTTCAGGTAGGTGTTTGAAATCTGGTAATCTATCGGCTCGTTGTACGTGCCGCGATTGACGGGGCTACCCGAAAGCGCGTAAATATCGCCGTTGTGCTTGAAGAACCCAACCGAACCGTTGACCTTTAGTTGCCTTTCTAGTTGACTAGACGGCACGGTTTCAGGCAGTCCGGTGTAAACGAACATCGAATCGGTCATGTTCAGTAGGCGGGTCATAAAATCGCGCGTGAACGTGTCCTTGTCGTGCAGGTGTTTGTCTAGAGCCGAATAGCTGAAATCACTCATTGTTCAGCACCCCCGTTGCGTCCGCGTCGTTCTCACCTTCAAGGTGCGTGCAAAGCTCGTTGACCGCTCTAGTGTTCGAGTCGATGGTATTGCGCAGCTTGTCAAGCTCTTCACGCATGGAATCGTAGAAGTGAATGAACAGATACCACATCAACAGAACCATGACGATAGGGAACCCAACGTTAGTAATTGCCGTTACGATTGAGTCCATAACTAAAACCTTTCTGATAGCGTGCCGGTTATCCATACCACATATTATAACCGGCACGCTAGGTTAGGTCAACTTGCGAATTGACTTGTTTCCGTTGTTCTGATATAATTGCGAACTATTTCGCCACAATCGTTGTTCTGAAAGAACACCTTTTCAGTAGCGTAGAACAGGCCAATCTTTTTGCTCAATTCGTCGCGGGGGTGCAGCAAGCGCCGATAGTAGTTAGCGCCAATCTCGTGCCTATCACTGAACACAATGTCGTTCTTTGGGTCTTGCAACGGCGTTGTCTTTTCGTGAACGTAGGTGAACAACCCGTTGTCAGTCTGCACAATCTCGCATTGCAGCAAATCGCCCTGAAAGTCGATGAAGTACGTGAACAGCACTTGGCTACGCTTGTAGCGCTCTGGTAGATGGGGATAAAGCGCAAGTTCCCACTTGCCTTGCGTAATCATTTCAAGGTTCTTGTTGTCGAAAGCGAAATACTTATCAGACTTCTTGCCCCTGCGCTTGCCCTTTTCGCTTGAAGCGCCCGCGTACTCAACGGCAACGGTAAGGCCGCTCTTGCCGTATTTGTATACGTCGATAGAACCTTGCTTCATGTCCTTGACGTGGCGCAATCCCATCTCGGCAAAGTACGGGCAATACTTGTTCACCGTGTTGCCAAGCATGAAGATTTTCACATTGTCGCGTTGACGAATGATTGTTGAAAGCACGTTCATAAACGTGACAAATTCATCAACAAGGTAGTAACGGCGGGTCAGAAATTCGTCAAACACGACGTTGGTAACGTTCGGGTACGAAACAGACTTGTTGTGTTCGCTATCTGAAAGCGCGAACGTGTACCCGCACGGTCGGCTATCGGCTACCAGCTTTTGCGTGTTTTCGTCCCAATTGGCAAGGTAGAACACGCCGTTGTAATACTTCACGCGCGTGTACTCGCCGTTGGTGAGCTTGCTAATATCGTCGTTGCTTTCGAGCGCGGCAAAGATGTTAGCCGCCCTCTTGCCTAGAATGTCCTCTTTCCAACGGCGGATGTAAGCGAACTCACCGCCGTTGGTATAGAACTGCTCTATGCAGTGCTTCAACGCGGCATAGGTCTTGCCGTTCGAGCGCTCGCCGAACACGATATTGTAATCAGCGTTCTTGCGCAATATGCCGTCAAGCGAATAGTATTTCATCGTCTAGCCCCTCTCATTCCCTGAATGAACATGAGGTAATTCAGCCCGATAGCAAGCGTGTACCCCGTGGGTTCAAGGTGTATGGCGCTCAATTCATCGTACATGGATGCCTTGCCCGTATAGTCAACTAGATAGCCCGTCGTGCGTTCGTCAATGTAGCTGTGCAAGAGCTTGCCGGTGTTCGCGGGCGGTATCTGCAACGTGTTGGTGAAGTGCGCGAACACGTTGGCAACATCGCCGTAGGTATCCAACAGATACGGCACGGCTGTTTTCTTGTTCAGCCCCGCAACCGTCAACGAAAGCTCACCGTTAGCATAGGTCATGTACCGCTTAGCCCCAAGCGTCTTGAACATGTTATAGGTACCCTCATAGTCCCAAACGCCGATAGGCTTGCTAACACCCTTGATTGTCTTGGGGGATAGCGAATCGAGCGGCAATCCGTAGTGCTCGCACATACGGCGGCACTTTGCCGTAATCTGCTCGTTGTAGCGCGCGATGTAGTCCGTATGGGCTTCTTTGTTCAGGCACTTGATAGAATCGGTATCGCTGTAGACGTAATCGGTACCAAACTCATAGATGCCGGTAAACAGATTGTAGCGGGCATACGCCGTGACGAACACGCCCCAAGGGTAGAACAAGAAGCGCTTGGGGTCATGGTTGTACTTGGCTAGCTTCTGCTCCAACTGCTCGCGCGTCTCTTGCTCAACGCCCCATTCATCGTTAATGTATGTAACATCGTCTTTCATGGGGTTTGTGACGCTCATACCGTACACGCTGTTAATCATGGCTTTTGCTTGCATGTACTCAACTTCTTTGCCCGCCACGCCCTTTAGCTCTGTTTTCTGCTGGTACAGCTCAATGATGAAGCTAACAAGCTCTTTCGGCAAATACTCTTTGCGGTACACCCACACGTTGTTCACCTTGATATAGTCCCAAGAATAGAACCGCTTATAGATACGGTAATCAACGTTGGTTATCGTGGTATAGAGATGGTCAGCCTTGAACACGCGCCCGTTGTTAATCTGCGCACCCTCTAGCCCTGCGCACTTGCTAGCACTGATTGGCGAATCGGCAAGAAACGTGGGCTTCAAGCCGAAAATCTCAATGTCAAAGATGCAACAGTATTCGCGTATCAGTCGTTCAAACTGCGCTTGATTCTCAACGTGTACCAGCTTGCCACGGCTCATGGGGAACGTCTCGGTAAGCATGACGGCGGGGTAAGAACTAGTGAAGTCGAATGATGCAACGTCTTTGAGCATCTGCCCGCTGTACGCGGCGTTGGCGTGCGTGAAGCCGCCTTGAAAGGCTCTGTGTACCGTCTCGAACTCTTCAAGGCTGTTCAATGTAAGCTCACCCATCAAACGGCGGTACTTCTTGTTGGGTTGCCTACCAATGCGCAAGCATTTAGCCTTTGCAGCCTTGCGAACGAACCCCGTCTTAGTCAGCGGTAAGTTAGCAATGTTGCCGTAGCGCTCTATCAGCTCTTGGATATACGCCATCACGACCAAATCGTCATTCACGCAATAGCCAATCTCTTCTTTGGTGAGCGGCGTATCACAATGGCGCTTCTTGCTGTAGTCCAAATCGCCTACCAGCTTGCGAACCTTGTACTTGGTAAGTTCGTCCCCCAACTTGGCAAGGCTGTAGCCGCTAAGGATAAGCGAATCTCGGAACTCAATACCGAGCGTTGACGTGGCGTAAATCGGCGTTCGCATGTCGTTAGAAAACACCTTTGACCAACGGAAACGCTTGCGCAGAAATTGGAACTCGAACCCTAGATTGTGAACGTACACGATAAGGCGGCGTTCGTCGTTCAACTCTAGTTGACTAGACACACGGCGCATGAAGCGGGTGAACTCGCCCCATGTGCGCCCCATCGTGACCCAACCGTTATAGCCGAACTGCCACACGTACATTGTTGCCCGCTTTTCGTCGCCCTCATAGAACGACGTTGTTTCAATGTCGAAAGCGCAAGGCACGTTGGCGAACTTAGTTTTGCGCCCCAAGAATTGAGGGTGCATGTACCCTATCATTTCATCTTGTGAAATAGGGGTTTCGTGCATCTGAAACATATTCGCACCCCCGTTTGCAAGATGCTTACATGAGAACTTTACCCTCTGCCAAATTCTCGAAGAAAGATTCAGCACTCTTGCGAATGTTGTTTTGAATTTCGCGCTCATATTCAGCCACCCTGCTTTCAATCGAACTTGCCGCGTTTTGCGTCTCGTTCTTGATAACGTCCATGATGCTTTGATAGGTGAAGTTGGCTTGTTCGTTGGCAACAATGCTGTTGATGTTGTTAGCCATGTTGCTATAGACCTGCTCGAACAATTCGGGTTCGTTGTTCAGGTTCAACATGCCCTGCAACGCCTTCTTGTATTGGCGGGCGCCGCTTGCCGTGCTCGTTTCGTCTGAAAGGAACGTGAGGGCGCGGGCGTACTCTTCTTTGAGCGATTCCCATGAACCTTTCATGCTGAACTTGGTGAAGCGGTTAATATCGCCCTTGTTCGCCGCAACGACGGCGGGCGAAATCAAGCCCGCGTTCTCGATATTCTGCATACGGCGGTTAGCAACTTGGAACGTTCGCGCAATCTCTTTGCGCAATTGGGGTGAGCTCTCAACAGCCTTTTCAATCTCGCGCATAGCCCCGTAGTTGGGTTTGAACGTGCCGCGCCTTGGCTTGTTGAGCTTTACAACAACTGATACCGGCATATGAACCCCCTTACAACATGGGGCGTGCCGCTACCGGCAAGCGACACGCCCCACCCGATTAGATTTGTTGAGTGCTAGGCAATGTCCACGAACTCAACGCCGTAGCAGTGCCGGTTATACTTCTTTTGAACGTAGGTGTAGAGCTTGAAGCCAACCTTGCCCGCGTTGATAGCCGCGACAGCTTCATCATCGTTAAGAATCTCACGGCACGTCTCACACATGTGCGCGGGGAAATCGACAAAGAACGAATCGGTAGCAACTACGGGGTTATCGTTGTACTTGCCCTTGGTGTTGATGAACATGGCGCGGATTGGGTAAGTGTAATCCTTGCCGTTCTGGTTGAAGAGGTCGGCGGGCGCTGCGAACTCAAAACCGTTGGTGTCAATGTCGAACTTGCGCGTCTTGTTGTACTTGCTTGCGAACCCCATGATAAACCCTTTCTATTTGTGTCTGGTACTTAGGGGGTGCCCGTATGACGCCGATAGCGCAGCGTGCCGGTTACTACTTTGTAGCGGGCTTCTTAGTGCGGCGCTTCTTGGCAACGGGCTTGTCACTCTTTATAGACTTGATAGCCGCCGTTGCAGCGTCGCAAAGCTCTACAAGGTCGGTGCGAATCTGTGTGAGAATCGCGGCGCTATTATCATCGTCTGTTGCAAGCCCTCGCCCGATAGTGTCAAGGGCTGCGCTAGCACGGTTGTAAGCGCTCTCAATCTGCTTTTCAGTGACGATGTTAACGCGGGCTCTCTTAGCCGTCTTGCTCTCGGCACGGTACGCGCTCACAACGTCGCGAATCTCTTTGGTGGTCATGTCGGGGTTAATCTTGCCTTCAGCGTCAAGATGTTTGGCATCGTCAACGGGGATGGTAAGAAGCTCTTGCATCTGCGAAACGCTGTAATCGGTATCGCTGTGCGCCATAAGAGACTTAACCCCGTGCCCGTCGCTGGTAAGATAGTTGGCACCAACGCGAATCATATTGTTGACCATGGCGCGCTTGTAGCCAAACACGGTGTTGCCGTAATCGTAAATGTCGGCGAACCCGTCAGCTTCATAGAGCTTGCCCGTGTTAATCTTGTTGAGGGTGAAAGCGACGATGTAGAGACTGTTCTTTGCGTCGTTGAGCGCTTCAATAATGCGCTGTGTCTCTTTCTGCAACGCCCCGTTCTTGATAGTGACGTTAGCGCCATCGACCTTGCTAGTAACCGTCATTGCGTTTGCCATCGTGTGCCCCTTTCGTGTCGATTTCTTTCGTGGCAAAGCCATTGTAGCACGACCCTACAAGTGAGTCAACTAGTCAACTAGAAAAAGTTTGGTTCAATTCTAGTTCACCTTGGTTCAACTTGGTTCAAGCCGGTTCAGACACGG
>ULVW01125987.1_pt1 | contig 11339 bp, 4 predicted proteins | sample 1959801 | NCBI WGS metagenome assembly ULVW01 (sample SAMEA4835796, study PRJEB28245) | human gut metagenome | biome: gut microbiome; material: fecal sample | place: Denmark | collected 2008
TCCTGGTAACCAAGAGCACTGCTCCTGCCCTTCAGAAGAGCTACAACTCCCAGAAGAAGCAGTACACCACCATGAACAGCCCCCAGAAGCGTGGTGTTTGCACCGCTGTTCGTACCATGACCCCCAAAAAGCCCAACTCTGCTCTGCGTAAAGTTGCCCGTGTCCGCCTGACGAATGGTATCGAGGTCACCTCCTACATTCCTGGTATCGGCCATAACCTGCAGGAGCACAGCGTTGTCCTGATCCGTGGCGGTCGTGTTAAGGACCTGCCCGGTGTCCGTTACCACATCATCCGTGGTACTCTGGATACTCAGGGTGTTGCAAACCGTAACCAGGCTCGCAGCAAATACGGCGCAAAGCGTCCCAAGGCCGGTGCCAAGAAGTAAGGAAACATCTTTTCGCCATAAAATGGTCAGCTGACCCTTTTGTGGCATAACGGGAGTTTTCTTTAACTTTCGAGTACCGATGATATCATTAATGTGAAGGAGGGAAGAAAGATGCCCAGAAGAGGTAAAATCGCAAAGCGCGAAGTTCTGGCTGATCCTATTTACAATTCCAAGCTCGTCACCCGTCTGGTCAACAGCATCATGCTGGATGGCAAGAAGGGCGTCGCTCAGAAGATCGTTTACGAAGCTTTTGAGACTGTCAAAGAGAAGACCGGCAACGATCCTCTCGAAATGTTCGAGAAGGCCATGGAAAACATCATGCCCAGCCTCGAAGTTAAGGCCCGCCGTGTCGGCGGCTCCACCTACCAGGTTCCCCTGGAGGTCAGCCCCGCCCGCCGCGAGACCCTCGGCCTGCGCTGGCTGACTCTGTACAGCCGCAGCCGTGGTGAAAAGACCATGTCCGCTCGCCTGGCCGCCGAGATCATCGACGCTACCAACAATGTTGGCGGCGCTGTCAAGAAGCGCGAAGATACCCACAAGATGGCAGAAGCCAACAAGGCTTTCGCGCATTACCGTTATTGATCTGCTTACTGAGGAGGTTTAAGCCATGGCAACGCCGAGAGACGTATCCCTGCAAATGACCCGAAATATCGGTATCATGGCCCACATCGACGCAGGCAAGACCACCACCACCGAGCGCATTCTGTACTACACCGGTATTAACCATAAGATCGGCGAAGTTCATGACGGCGCTGCTACGATGGACTGGATGGAGCAGGAACAGGAACGTGGTATCACCATCACTTCCGCTGCAACCACCTGCTACTGGAGCCACACCGAGACCCAGCACGATCCGGCTCTGTTCAAAAAGAACCGTCATCGTATCAACATCATCGACACCCCGGGCCACGTTGACTTTACTGTTGAAGTTCAGCGTTCTCTGCGTGTTCTGGACGGTTCTGTTACCGTTCTGGCCGCAAAGGGTGGCGTTGAGCCTCAGTCTGAAACCGTTTGGCGCCAGGCTGACGAGTACAAGGTTCCCCGCATGGTTTACGTCAACAAGATGGATACCATGGGTGCTGACTTCTTCCGCTGCGTACAGATGATGCATGATCGTCTGCATGCCAACGGTGTGCCTATCCAGCTGCCTGTCGGCCAGGAAGACACTTTCCGCGGCATCATCGATCTGATCGACATGAAAGCCGATATCTACTATGATGATATGGGCAACGATGTGCGCGTTGAGGAAATTCCTGAAGACCTGAAAGAACAGGCTCAGGAATATCATGACAAGCTGATCGAAGCTGTTGCTGAGACCGACGAAGAGCTGATGATGAAGTACCTGGACGGCGAAGAGCTGACCAAGGGAGAAATCAAGGCTGCTCTGCGTAAGGCTACTATTTCCAACGAGATCGTTCCTGTTGTCTGCGGCTCTTCTTACAAGAACCGTGGCGTTCAGAAACTGTTGGATGCAATCGTTGATTATATGCCCGCTCCGACCGACGTTGCGGCCATCAAGGGCACCAACCCGGAGACTGGCGAGGAAGAAGATCGCACTTCTTCCGATGATCAGCCGTTCTCTGCACTGGCATTCAAGATTATGACTGACCCGTATGTCGGTAAGCTGTGCTTCTTCCGCGTGTACTCTGGTACCGTTGAGGCTGGCACCACTGTTTACAACTCTGTTAAGGATCAGGACGAGCGTATCGGCCGTATCCTGCAGATGCATGCAAACAACCGTAAGGATATCGACATCTGCTACGCTGGCGATATCGCCGCTGCTGTTGGTCTGAAGAACACCACCACTGGTGATACCCTGTGCGATGAGAAGCATCCCATCATCCTCGAGTCCATGAACTTCCCCGAGCCGGTTATCCGCGTTGCCATCGAGCCCAAGACCAAGGCTGGCAGCGAGAAGATGGGCATTGCCCTGTCTAAGCTGGCTGAAGAGGACCCGACTTTCCGTACCTGGACCGATGAAGAAACCGGTCAGACCATCATCGCCGGCATGGGCGAGCTCCACCTGGAAATCATCGTGGACCGTCTGCTCCGCGAGTTTAAGGTCGAAGCTAACGTTGGCGCACCTCAGGTTGCCTACCGTGAAACCATCCGCAAGGATGCTAACCAGGAAACCAAGTACGCACGTCAGTCCGGTGGTAAGGGCCAATATGGTCACGTTAAGATCAAGATTGAGCCCAACCCGGGTAAGGGTTATGAGTTTGTCAACGGTATTGTTGGCGGCGCTATCCCGAAGGAATACATCCCCGCTGTTGACAACGGTATCCAGGGCGCGATGAAGTCCGGCATTCTGGCTGGCTATCCTGTCGTGGATGTCAAGGTCACTCTGTGGGACGGCTCCTATCATGAAGTTGACTCCTCTGAAATGGCGTTCTCCATCGCCGGCTCCATGGCATTCAAGGATGCTATGAAGAAGGCTGACCCCGTCATTATGGAGCCCATCATGAAGGTTGACGTTGTTGTTCCTGACGAGTATATGGGCAACGTCATTGGCGACTTGAACAGCCGCCGCGGCGCGATCCAGAACCAGGAATCCACTGATGGCACTGCCCGTGTCACCGCTATGGTTCCTCTGTCCGAGATGTTCGGTTACGCTACTGACCTGCGTTCCAAGACCCAGGGCCGTGGCCAGTACTCCATGGAGCCGGCTGATTACCAGCAGGTTCCCAAGAGTGTTGCAGATAAGATCATGACCGAGCGCAATAAGGGCTGATTCTGCACAAATTCGCGCAAAATACTTGATTTTTCTTGAAAAATCTAGTATGATAGCCTTACAACAGGCTATTTTATCTGTTTGAATTAAAGGAGGATACTTCCAATGGCTGAAAAGGAAAAATTTGACCGCTCTTTGGAGCATGTCAACATCGGTACCATCGGTCACGTTGACCACGGCAAGACCACTCTGACCGCTGCTATCACCAAGGTTCTGGCTCTGAAGGGCGACGCCGATTTCATGGATTACTCCAGCATCGATAAGGCTCCTGAAGAGAAGGCTCGTGGTATCACGATCAATACCGCTCACGTTGAGTACCACACCGCGAAGCGTCACTATGCCCACGTTGACTGCCCGGGCCATGCTGACTACATCAAGAACATGATCACCGGTGCTGCTCAGATGGACGGCGCTATCCTGGTTGTTGCTGCAACCGATGGCCCGATGCCGCAGACCCGTGAGCACATCCTGCTGGCTCGTCAGGTTGGCGTGCCCAAGATCGTTGTGTTCCTGAACAAGTGCGATATGGTTGACGACGAAGAGCTGCTCGACCTGGTCGAAATGGAAGTTCGCGAACTGCTGGACAGCCAGGATTTCGACGGCGACAACACCCCGATCATCCGTGGTTCCGCTCTGAAGGCTCTGGAGAGCACTTCCAAGGATCCCGATGCTCCGGAATACAAGTGCATTTGGGAGCTGATGGACGCTGTTGACAGCTACATCCCGACCCCGGACCGTGCTGCTGATAAGCCGTTCCTGATGCCCGTTGAGGACGTTATGACCATCTCCGGCCGTGGCACCGTTGCTACCGGTCGTGTTGAGCGTGGTACTGCTCATGTCGGCGATCAGATGGAAATCGTTGGTCTGAAGGAAGAGAAGCTGACCACCACCATCACTGGTCTGGAAATGTTCCGCAAGAGCCTTGAGTTCGCTCAGGCTGGCGACAACATCGGCGCTCTGCTGCGTGGTATTGACCGTGACCAGATCGAGCGTGGCCAGGTTCTGGCTGTTCCCGGCTCTGTTCATCCCCACACCACTTTCGATGGCCATGTTTACGTCCTGAAGAAGGAAGAGGGCGGCCGTCATACCCCGTTCTTCAACAACTATCGTCCTCAGTTCTACTTCCGTACCACCGACGTTACCGGCATCATCACCCTGCCCGAAGGCACTGAGATGTGCATGCCCGGCGACAACGTTGATATGCACGTTGAGCTGATCACCCCGGTTGCCATGGAAGAAGGCATGCGTTTCGCTATCCGCGAAGGCGGCCACACTGTTGGTTCCGGCGTTGTTTCCAAGATCGAGAAGTAATTTTCGGCTTGTGATATAGCTTTCAAGGCTCCTGCTGTTAAGGCAGGGGCCTTTTTGTTGTGTACGACTTATGGGGACGGGGAGGGGGCAAAGGCCGGGTGTGGAAGACCAAGGAACGCATCATGAAAACATCAGGAATTGTAGATAGGGGAGAGGACACCATTCGGAACTTTGAAAAAGTGGAGCAGGAGGGGGCACTCACACCGCCCTACCTTGGGAAGGTGTATTTCAGGTCGCGGTTAAGGGGTAAGGATTGATCTATCCCTAAGTTTTCGGAACGGTCAGGAACGCTCTCTACGGTACAATTTATAATGGGCAATTCTCAACCTCCAATTTTCCCTTCAAGTTTCCTCCAATCTCTGCCAAATCTCTCAACAACAAGCCAAACCGAAATGGCAAAAAATGCGCGATCACAATACCGGGTGATTGGATTAAGAGATTGCAAAGAACATTATCGGGGTAAATGTTTAATCATTTGATAAAAACAGGAATAAACCATTCAAAAATGTTAATAAATACCGCCAAAGAGTCACCGCATCGCAGCGCAAATAATGTGCGAAAAACAGGTTTCAGTTGATTCAAGGACAAAAATTTACCTAGAAACCGCTCTAATGAACTATGCAAATTCTGGCAACTGTGATATAATGTATATACCTAGATGTGTCGGAATGGTTATCATTTGCGGGATCAAGGCATGCAGCCGGTACAACGTTTTGTCAGCCGCTGTGCCGGGGCCAAAAGCCCCAAAAGCAGGCCGCAGCCCGGCAGGGGATCGCCAGACCGAGGGAGCACAACCAGGCGTTTTGCAATCAACACCTGCAAAGTGCCGCACATCTGCCGTACCACTTTTCACACAAAAGGGGAAAGTAGTAACACTTAAGGGAGGATAAAACTATGAAGAAAAACCTTCAGCATTTTGGTGCATCCGTGTTGGCAGCAGCCATGGTTGCCCAAAGCGTGGCGCTTCCCGCAGCAGCCGAAACTACCAAGATTGATTCTTCGGTAGCGCAGTCTGTTGCAGCTAGCGCAGCAAGCGCGGCCAGCGCTGTGCAGTCCCTGCCCAAGTTCACCAGCACCGCAGACCTGATCAAGCAGACAGCCCAAACGCTGGCTGCCCAGGGTGAAGTGCATGAACTGGAGCAGGACGATGCCAAGCTGGAAGCGACTGCACAGAGCAAGGCGGGCATGAGCCTTGCAGCGTTGGAAAATGCACTGGCCGATGCCATGTACGCCAACGCCGCAGCCGGCAAGATCAACACCGAAGCCTATGGCCTGAACAAGGACGAGATGGCATCGGTGATGGCTGCCACCATCAAAACGTATCATCTGTCCAGCGCCGTTACCGACCTGGGCTATGAGACGAACGCCGCAGGCGTTGTGACCGCCGTTACCTTTACCGGCAGCTCCGGCATGACCTCTGCGATGGAGTCCATGACCAACAGCGATGATGAAGTGATTGCGCAGCAGGCTGACAGCTACGCACAGGCTTACATTGCTGAAAACTCCGATACCTTTGCTGCCAGCGCCGCTGCAGACGGCCATACCTATGGCGAGCCGAAATGGTACTGGAATGACACCAACCCGGAGGATGGCCACACCCACACCTGGAAGGAAACCCCCGATGGTTACTGGACCAAGACCGATGACGGCTGGGCTTACACCGCTGTGTATACCTGTGAAAAGGACGATGCCTACCAGAAGGTAGAAGGCACCGTAACCAAGGATACCACCGAGGCAAAGCCCGGCGCTGCCGGCAAGACCGTTTACTCTGCCAGCGTGCCCGCTGACAAGAGCCCGGTTAAGAAGGAATACAAGGAACCCACCACCCGCACCGACGACATTGCCGCCCTGCCCTGCCAGAACCATGCCGTGCCCAAGGATGCAGATGGCAACTTTGTTGCTACCTTCAACTGGGAAATGAAGAAGGTCGAGGGCGAGCTGGCCGCTGACTACAGCAACGCCCAGCTGTTCTATGACAGCGAAACCGGCAAAATTTCTGCCGGCGCTCCCGTTACCATTGACTGGGAATGCACCAGCGTCACCTTCAAGTGCGCTGTCTGCGGCGAAGAAATCAAAAACCAGCCGGTAATGACCATGCCGGTCAGCGTTGTGGTAGACCAGAATAACAATTCCGTCTACATCAATGTGGGCGGCACCCCGACCCTGGATACCACCTCCGGCGGCACCGGCGTTACCCTGGTGTCCGCAATGAAGGACGGCAACTGGTACGATATGCAGAACAACCCGGTTGACGCAAGCAAGGTGAACTTCACCTATCAGAGCGGCGACAACAAGGGCAAGAACAGCCTGCTGCTGTACGACAGCCAGAAGACTGCCGTGTATGTGGACGACCAGGGCAACCAGGTCACCAATACTTACGATGTCTCGACTGCGCAGATGAACTACTACTACTTCCAGCTGTCGCAGTTCAACCAGGACGAAGCAGAGTACTTCGGCGTGGCTGCCCCGTTCTGGACCTCCAAGGGCGTTCAGAAGCAGGGCGAGGATGGCAGCATCACCGGCACCATGGGCGCAATCAAAGTGCTGTGCAACCTGGACCCCAACCAGGATGTGCCCCCGACGACCATGGCATATATGCTGCAGTTCCTGCCGCAGGGCTTTATGTCTTACGTTATGACCTATGGCGAAGCTCTGAAAGCCATCCGTGATGCAGGCTTGGCACAGGTTGCCAAGCTGGGTGACAGCGCTGACTATGTCACCAAACTGCTGATCCTGCACGACTGGATCTCCCAGGTTGCAGAATTCGATATGGGCTCCATGGGCGATATCACCGGCGGCGGCAACAACGACCCCATCCAGATGACTGCTTTCGGTGCCCTGCTGGGCGGCGGGATCGGCGCTTCCGGCGTTGAGTATGGCTGCATCTGCCTGGGCTATGCATCTGCATTTAACTACATGGTCCAGAATTTGCCTGACAACAAGAGCATCTATAAGAATGATGACGGCAGCTGGAAGACCCCCGATGAAGTAGGCGATAACGCTGTTGTTGACTTTGCCCAGATCCTGTATTACTGCGATACTTCTGATACCAGTGTTGCCGGTAATGCGTTCGGCGGCGGCATGTTCAACAACGTCCACTACTTCAACGCAGTCAAGGTCAACAAGCTGAAGGGCGACAGCAATTCTGCTACGATGACCACCGGCGAAGCCAACAAGAACTGGTACTATGTTGACGTCTGCTATGATGACGTGAACACCGAGTGCATGGCCCAGACCCGCGTTGAGAACGCAGGCGACCTGCGCCATGTCAACTTCCTGGTATCTCCCTCCGGTCTGGAAGGCCGTTACAGCAAGTACTATGATTACATTGACTCGCTGTACGATGGCTACACCTACACCAAGAACAAGAATCCCGATGTGGATGATGACGGCAATGTTGTGTTGAACAACGGCAAGCCGCATTACTCTTACACCAAGGCGGAGAACAAGAACGAGACCCGTTACACCGATACCTGCTACGAGGATACCTGGTTCACCTCTATCTGCAGCCCCATCTACTTCGACAATAATTACTTCTATTACGTTGATACCACGACCAACCAGAACCTGTATAACAACATGAGCCGCCAGCAGTCCGAGAACGGCAACAACGGCAACTCTGGTTCCGGCAGCTCTGGTAACAACTCCCAGATGCAGCAGTTCATGAAGAAGATGCAGAACCAGGGCCCCGATACTCTGGAAGCACGTCCGCGTAATGCGAACTACTATATCCGCAAAGAGGATTCCAGCAGCAGACCCGGCGGCTTCAGCATGAGCAGCTTTACCAAGACGGATGACCCGTTTGATATCATCCTGATGTACTACAACGATCTGAAGAAAACCAGCAGCAACTTCAATGATGACGACAGCAATGCCGAGGTTCTGGCCGAAGCTGGCACCATCTATAAGATCGATACCAGTGCAGCAGATAAGCATACCAAGGTTGAAAACAACCTGAACACCGAGTGCCTGGCAGACGCTGCTGCAAAGCGGATCTACCCCGCATTGGTACACTCTACCGCACTGTATGATGGCAAGCTGTACTTCAACGTCAACAACGCCATCTACCGTATGGACCCGACCACCGGCGCAGTGGAAGAAGTGAAGGAATACAACACCGTCTATGGCGGCATTAAGCTGACCAAGGATAAGGACGGCAACATGGTTCCCGATACCCACTTTACCGGCATGAGCATGGTTATCATGGACAGCGCCCAGGATACCAGCAGTGTGAAGTATCTGGGCACCTTCAAGAACCATCCTCTGGCTGGCCTGACCCTGCGTGACAGCTACAGCTTTGCTACCACCACCCAGCAGGGCCAGACTGTGATCACCGGCATCAACACCACCAAAGATCAGCTGGTCGTTTCTGTCGGCACCAACCTGTCCAACACCTATAAGAGCCTGGACGAGCTGGGTTCCGATGGCAAGCCGGTTGTTAAGACCGATGCCTCCGGCACTTCTTATGCAAACCGTAAGAGCTACAAGACCGAGTCCTGGAACTACAACCCGAGTTACAACCAGAACATGGGCAGCTCTGACGAGAAGAACAAGAACGAAGAGTTCATGTGGTGCGCTAACCTGGTTGAAACCATGCCGATGTCCGACATGGTCAGCGACCTGAACAGCGGCGCAACCACCGATGTTTCCGTTGAAGCATGGTGCGATACCCCCGCTTACACCCAGGCCCGCACCAACAAGTACGGCCTGACCAAGGGTGAAAAGAAGTACGCTGACGGCGCACTGCCCAAGGGCCATACCTGGGCTCTGGACGAGCTGGAAACCAAGTCCGTTGGCAACAATGTGTACCTGTGCTCTGATTGCCATACCGCAACCGAGAGCGTACCTCACACTGTAACCCTGCCGGAAGCAGTTCAAGGCGTTACCCTGACCCTGGGCACCACCAACAACACCTACATCAAGGACGATACCGTTACCCTGACCGTAGAAAAGGAAGGCACCGATATCGTTACCGTTACCGCAAAGAACGGCGATACCGATGTTGCTCTGACTGAAGTTCAGGAAGCAGCGCAGGACGAAGCCGCAGCCCAGGCTACCACCGAAAAGGCTAAGACGGTTTACACCTTCACCATGCCGGACGGCGATGTGACCATCAGCGTTACCAAAGACGCCAAGACCTATGCGGTCAATGTTGCTCCCCTGACCAATGGTGAGATCACTGCTTCCGCTAAAGAAGCAGCTGAGAAGGAAACCGTAACCCTGACTGCTAAGCCCGTGACCGGCTATGCCCTGAAGGCTGGCAGCGTGAAGGTTACCTACAAAGACGCTGACAACACCGATAAGACCGTTGAAGTGAAAGCTGGTACCGAAGCCAACACCTACACCTTTGCAATGCCTGCTTACCCTGTCAACGTCAGCGCAGAGTTTGTTAAGGAATACAAGGTTACCGCAGCTCCTGCTGAGAACGGCACTGTTACCGTAGACCCGACCGCAGCTGTTGAAGGCACCGACGTTACCGTTACCGTTAAGGCAGCTGATAACTACCAGCTCAAGGCTGACAGCCTGACCTACAGCTATCAGATCGGCGAAGAGACCGAAAAGCTGACCCCGAACGCAGAAGGCAAGGCTACCTTTAAGATGCCTGCTGCTGATGTTACCGTTAGCGCTGTGTTTGAAGCACTGACTGCAACTCCGACTGCAACTCCGACTGCAACTCCGACTGCAACTCCGACTGCAACTCCGACCGCAACTCCGACCGCAACTCCGGCAGAGCCGACTGCTGTGCCGGAGCCGACTGCTGTGCCGGAACCGACTGCTGTGCCGGAGCCGACTGAGGCACCGTCTACTGAACCCGAAACGCGCACCGCTCACGGTGCTGCTGAAAAGACCACCATTACCGCAATGGCTGTCTTTACCTGCACCGATAAGAACTGCGCAAGCGCACAGTTCGTGGATGCAACTGTAAAGCAGACCAGCGGCGTTACCACCGCTGCTGTCAACTTCAACGGCAAGGACTACACCGCCAAGTACGGCGAGAAGAACGGCTGGGTTGAAGAAAACGGCAAGAAGTACTGGTACGAAAAGGGCGTGAAGCAGGGTACCACCGGCCGCGGCAAAGAGATCTATGATCCCGATTCCGACGCTTGGTACTGGCTGGATGCTGTCCAGGGCGGCGCAATGACCGTCAGCAAGGACGTTTACCAGGAATCCGCCGCCGGCCAGTGGGCTGATAAGCCCGATGGCACCGGCAAGTGGGTCCGTTACGATGAGAACGGCCACATGGTCAAGGGCTGGCAGACGACCGATAAGGGCACCTACTACTTTGACCTGATCACCGGCGCTATGGCTAAGGGCGCAGGCGATATTGACGGTGTACCTTGCGCATTTGACGAGTACACCGGCATCGCTCTGGACGGCCAGTGGCTGACCATCAAAGGCGCTGACTTCTGGTACGAAAAGGGCGTTCGCCAGGGCCTGGATGGCCGCGGCAAGGAAATCTACGACCCGGCTTCCGACGCTTGGTACTGGCTGGATGCCGTTGACCAGGGCAAGAAAGCCACCAGCAAGGATGTCTATCAGGAATCCGAAGCTGGCCAGTGGGCTGATAGGCCCGATGGCACCGGCAAGTGGGTCCGTTACGATGCACAGGGCCACATGATCAAGGGCTGGAGCGCTGACAAGCGTTACTATTTCGACCCGATCTATGGCACCATGGCTAAGGGCGATGCAGTCATCGATGGCCGCACTTATCATTTCGATAAGAACACCGGCATTCGGCAGTAATCCCACAGCCTGAACAATGAGCTGTAACCCAGCCCATTAACCCCTAAATAGAAATGCCGCAGCAGATGTAACAGTCTGCTGCGGCATTTTTGTATTTGTGGGCATAGGTTCGGTGAAATATTTGCCGGGCCAGTAGGGCAGGGGACCCCATGATTGTGGTGGCTCCC
>ULVW01023494.1_pt1 | contig 11311 bp, 9 predicted proteins | sample 1959801 | NCBI WGS metagenome assembly ULVW01 (sample SAMEA4835796, study PRJEB28245) | human gut metagenome | biome: gut microbiome; material: fecal sample | place: Denmark | collected 2008
ATGCCTGACGGCGGGGGGGAGTGAAAAGTATCTAATTTTTTCAGTTTCTTTTCTTCAGATTTTAGGTCTTATTTTTCAAAATCTTCTATCAAAAGGAGGCTCTATCTATGAAGAAGATATATGCGTTTTTCAAAATATTTGTTTCTAAACTCAAAAGGCATCCAGTGTTATCTATATTGATTTTTGAAATACTCGCAATAGTTAGTCTGTTTTGTTTAGGATTTAGGATTACATATAATCCTTCACTTGATAATAATTGGGAAGCTATTGCCGCTTGTGGAACTTGGTTCTGTGGTATTGTTGTTCCAATCGCAGTTGTGTTTATTCAACATAAAATTTCAGCTAACGAATCTAATGTTAGTGCTTCAAACGAAGCTTTATTATCAGAAATAAATAAGTTAAAATTACAATGGCTTACTAACAATAACCAAGAATCTATCAAACCTACTATTACCAAGGATGATGTATATAGGTTCATTTGTATAAAAATTGTTGCAACAACAGAACAAATTGCAGAACACTTTAAAACAAATGTCAAAAATATTACACCCTTACTAGAAGAATTATACTATAATCAGGGACGAATACGAACATATGCTTTAGAAGACGACCCTAGACGTAACCTAGCCAAATGTAGTTGGACAAGAAGATAGTCCTCCATCAAGGCTCTTAATATATGTGGTACTATCAAAACAGGTATCATATAGGTATCACGATAAAAGAAAAAGCTTCATAAATGGCTTGTTTACGCCATTTATGAAGCTCTGTTTACTACTCAAATTCTCTCCTTTTCACATCCTAAGCATGTTGTAGTAAACAAAATCATGTGTTGAATTAGTTCCTGGATTATTTTCATTAAATGGTTCCGAAACATAAAACGCACTATAATTTTCATTTCGATATGGCATATTCAATTTCTCCTTTATTATATCCTTTGCAAATAACCACATCATGCCCAACCAGACGGAATCTACAGGGAGCCACTCCCGGAAAATGCGTTTTGCTGAAATTCCGGTGCTGTTCTATCTCATTATCTCCGGCTGCCACGTCCGGTAGGCACAAACCTCTGCTTAGAACCTTCACAGGCACAATACAAGACCACCACAACCGCTAAACAGTTCAAAGACTTGTCAGCACAGTAATCCGTATCGAGGAACTTCATCGCACGAAATGGGTTTCTGCCACCCCTACCCGTAAATCAAAGTATTTACGGATAAAAGCAAAAATAAAATCAGATGTATGCGTGTCCTATTCAGTTTTTCAAAGATCAAGGCTCCTTTGAGCCTGTAACAATCATAGAACAAAACACCTGATTTTTTTACGACACAGATTGGCGAGTAGGATGGTGTAATCTGGTAAGTTTATGTATGGCATATCATGGATAAATGAATTAAAACAGAGTAAAAAGATATTCTTGCAGCAAAACATCAAAGAGGAAATTTAAAATATAATTTTTAAGAGACAACTCCGAGTGAGTTGTCTCTTTTTGACAGATAATCTGGTATTATCCGTCTAATTTTAAAAGTGTACATATATTAATTCCCAAATTTGCTATTTTGAGGAGGAATGAGATGAAAGATTTTATGGAATTTTCAAATTGTAATGAATTATCTTTATTAGTTTATCAAAAATTAGTGGAGAAAAATATAATTTCTACCAAGGAAAAGCTTTTGCTAAATCCATACTACAATATTAATTTGCATGGAAAAAGGTATTCGCATTATATCATTAACTGCTTATATTCCGGGCAGAAATTCTTTCTAAAAATATTTAAAGGTAATGACACCGCATCACACTGCAACAATTATTTACAAGATTTCCGCACCGAAGCTGGTGATTATGCATACCCGATCATTTTAGTCCCTGAATTTGAATTTTGTGGTAACTTTTACTTTATCACTACTTTTATAGAAGGTGAATCCTTAGATAAAATATCAGAGAATCTCACATCTGATGAATGGCAAATTATATCACATAACTTGATGAAACGCCTTGATGAATTATCAACAATTCATGCGTCACAATATTCAGAACACAATAAATTTGTAACTGATGGCTGCGCAGCTATTCTAAAATCAAAATTACTTAATAGACTTAATCATTCTCTTTTTAATGAATATTCACAGAAAGAGCTGGATAAAGCAATTAAACGCTGCTATCAAATACTAGATGAAAGCCATTTTACTAAACCAACTCTGCTCCATATGGATGTAAAACCCGCCAATATTATATATAATTCCAAAACAGGCTTTGTAACACTGATTGATTTTGAATTTGCACGTTTTGGAGATGCTGATTATGGTTGGACACAAGTGCTTTTATCAGGTATTAACGCGTTTTGTGACGAATATAAACAGCAAGTCGTCTCATATATGGCAAAATGGCGATTGACATTAAACGAAGCTTTGACAATTCCCAAATTTCAGTGTTACATATTTTATCAGACTGCATGTAATCTTATTTACTATTATGATCGTGATATGAAGTGTCCTGAAGACATGAAAGACCTTTTTGAAGAATTACTCAAACAATTATCTAAGGAGTGCCGCTTATGATAAAATATTCTATAATAATTCCATTTCACAGTAATTTAAATTTGCTCACAATATGCGTAAATGCGTTATATAAAGTATTAGACTTTTCAGAAAGCGAGCTTATTATTGTTGATAATAATGTTGATGGATCCCAAATCGATTCAAATATTGAGACAGATAAACACTGCACAATTATCTCAAAAAAAGAAAACTTAATGTATCCACGTGCAATTAATATGGGTGCGGCAAATGCACGAGGAGACTACTTAATATTCTGTGATGCCGATACATGTGTATCAAAAGATTTCCATAAACTTCTGGTTAAAGAATTGGAAACAGACGGAATCGGATATGCTTCGGCAAAACTAGTGAATATGTATACAAATAACCTTCAGGAATTTGGAATAACGTCAAGTTATTATAATTTTCCGCACCCATTTTACGGAAGACCTATTAATTTCAAATTAATCCAAAATAACCATTATCCTATGGCGGCCTGTGCGGCCTGTTCTGCTATTAAACGTGAACTTTTTTATGATATTGGCGGTTTTGATGAGAAACTGATACACTCATATTCTGACATTGATTTATGTCTACGTCTTAAGCAAAAAGGATATAAAACTGTCTGTGTTGCAGAGGCTTATGCTTATCATTGCGGTTCCTCTACAACAGGCAGTGGAATGGGAAGTAGTCTAAAAGAAGACACAAAAGGAATTTTTATGTCAAAACATCCTAATATTCCCATACAAATTGAACAGTACATCGATAATTCATGTGATTATTTTCTCACTATGAACAAGCTGCATAACAGAGACTATTTCATCATGGATTGTTCAACCATTGGAAATCCTGAGCTATATATAGATCGAGTAATAAGGAATTTAAATATTGCAGAAACACTGCGTTACAGGCATCCCTATCCTCAAAGAGATGCCACTCATATTGATTTCTTGAATTTTATTTCTCATATAATACGCAACTACAGAGTACCAATCCTGTATTTTGTAGATAGTTTCCTGTCATTTAGAGAAAACTGTTTATGGAAATCATGCCGGACAAATTTTGATGACATTGTCGTTGATCGACATGCCAATGTTGAATTATTGCGCAATATTAACTAAATATTCGGAAAACTTATCTTATTAAAAGTAAAGTAACTTTGCATACCAAACAGTCTTTCGTGTTCCGTATGTTGCCCTTTGATATATCCATAGACTTCTCTCAATAAGTTACAACTTCCATCACTTAAAGATTTGGGAAGTATTTCAGATGCATATAACTCTTGTTCATTAATAAAATGAGCCATTCTAACAACAAGAAAAATTTCACGCATTAGATCATTGGGTGCATCCTTTCGCTGTTCCATCAGTTGCCGAAATGCCAAGAATATTTGTTGTTGTATATCAGCCTCTGCTTTGGTGTCAGCCTGAAATATCAGTATATGCGCTTTTATATATGTCAATTTATAGATATAAGAGCGCATATCTCTTCTATAAGCAAATTCAAAAGCCTCTTTCAAAAGAGTTTCAGCATTTGATAATCGTCTGAGCTCAATAAAGATATAGATTTTTAACATGTACAGTTTTAATCTATAAAATGATGACTGACATATAATGGATATATCGTCCACCTTTTTCAGCAGATTATTATATTTATTATCATCTATCATTTTGTCATTCATCTTTAATGTCAAGTACTCTAATAATAACAAATGATATTCCAATAACATGGATTTTTTCAAAGGCATCTGAGTTAAAAAGTTGTATGTGTTCTGCACAATGGAAACAGTCAGATCATGTCTATATACATAGTGTCGATTAAAATTATCAATTGTTATCTGTAACAGTAACTCGTTATCATTCCCTGCATCTATACAATATCTCTCGCTTAATGCATACATCTCTGAAACTTTACAGGGTTCATCACATAACGGAACACTTGATCTATCAAGTGCAATTGCTACACGATTAGCAAAATGAGAAAGCCAAAAATAACGTCTAGAAATTGAAATATTTGTAATATCCATAAACACTTTTTGGAATTTTTTAAAATATTCTGAGCAAGATTGATAATTATATGTACTCAGAGATCGATCGAAAAACTTTTTAATAAAATAAGCCATATTTTCAATACTATCGCTGTCTGTATCCCACCTGTTTATGAGCGCAGAATCTGCAATATGTTTTAAAAAATTCAGAAAAGAAGAATGCCCTTGTTCTGCATTTAATAATGCAAAATTTGCCTTTACAAAACGTAATGCATCAACAGTAAGCCCATTTTCTGTAAGTTGATTCAAATTTTCAAATATAAGCCAACAAATCTCATACCTATGGCTTTTTTTGTGTATTTGACAACAGGAGCAAAAAAAATTCTTCAAAAACGGAATACTGTCGCGTATACGTCCAATTTGATTTAACGCACATAAAGATTTAGCAGTATCATCTAAATTTTTATCCTTATAAATATCAGCATAATCTTCCTCAGAAAAAAATATTTTTTCTCCTACAAGATTTCTTATTTCATCATGATAAAATGCAATCGATCCATCAATTTCTTTTAAAATCCCAAAAGTAATCAATTGATTAATTATATCAGCCCATTTTTTTCTCATTTGGGAATCTATTTTATCTGTAATATATAAATACTTCAGTACATATTCAGGATCATCACCTTTTCCAAATGATGAACAAATATTCTTTAATGAAATATCAGTATAAATATGATTAATCATTTCATGAAATTTAAAAGAATCCACGATTATATACTCTTTGGAATTAGGTGTAGAAGTAATTATTTTTTCACTTTTCAGATTCATGCAAAGTCTATGTATATCTAATGGTCTAATCTCTTTATCAAAGTTTTCAAAATATTTATCTAAGTCCTTCAATCCATATTTATGCTGCATAAAAGAAACAATGTCATTTCTTCCAAATTTATTTAAGCCAACCAATTCACATTTATGTTCATGGTTTTCTACATCCCAATTCAAGCGGGAAAGCAAAGTATCCACAGAACATTCATTTTCATTCAATGCAAGCATATAATATATGGGTTTATCTTCTTTTTCTGCTCTTTCATTTAATTCATTAAACAGAGCAATATAGGCTCTGTCAATTTTCTGGGCATCATCAATAACAAACAAATACGGATGAGATGTATCATATAGTTTCATCATTGTTTCGGCTATCATTTCTGCATTTTCAGCATAATTTCCCATTAAAAGAGAAAAAGCCTCATTCTCATCCGTTTTTTGCTCTTTGGATGTCTTTTCGTTATCATGCAGACCGACAATTAAAGTGAAAATGTTTTTTATACAACAGTTACGCGTCAGATTTAGATCAATTTTTAGTATTTTATATTTTTCGTATATATTTTTTTCCTGTGATAAAATATTTATAAGTGTGCTTTTTCCCATCCCACTTTCTGCTGCTATGAGCAGAGAAGTACTACTATATGACTCAAGATGCGTTCTACACCTGTCTAATATTTTGAATGCAGGTGTTTCAATCCAAAATAGATGTTGTTCATCAATGATTCTTATTTTTTGGGTTGTGCTAAATGTTTTCTCTGAATTCTCTACAGTTATTCTTAATTTACAATTAAGATTGCCTGGATTTAATGTTTGACACTGGATAGAATATTCCCCGATTCCTGCAAATGGCAAAGTGTAAAATCCTATGGATATATCAGATTTTATTAGATGTTCGTTGTTGTTTTTTATAGATATTCTGCAGTTAACCTGTTCATATGTCAGATTTTGCACAATCATATAAATGTAAAAAAACTCACCTAATTCAAATAAATGTGATGCAGAAATTTTGTTGCCATTAATATCTTTTATTATTTTAATAATACGCATTTTTTTATTTTTTAATACAGAATAAGCCTTTTCAAAATCTGTATTTGGAAAGAAATCTGCAATACCATTTATGTTGTGAAATTTACATATAAGACTTTCTAATACATTACCATCAAAAAGCTCAACTTTTCTCTTTGATGTTTTAGAATAGTTCAAAATCCCTTCTATTGCATTGTCATTCAAAGGGCTGTAAGAAAAGATAAAAATGGACTCTATATTTTCAATAGCTCCCATTATTAGCGTCGGTGCAATTATATTCAATGATAAATTATTACTGTAATTTTTGCACTCGGCCCACTTCTGATCTGGAAAACTTTCTTCTTTTGGATACACGAAGTCCCTCTTTCCGTCATGAGATTCAATTGTTCTACGCCACGTTTCGTTTGGAAACATTGCTACAAGAAGTTTTTCTATCAGATCTTCAAATAGTATTCCTTTATTTATCATTCGGTCTGTTTTATTTGTTGTTTTATTAGTGCCAGAACTGGTATTAATGTTTTGTGTGATTCTTTCCCAATTTAGCACATGAATATCCTGTTTTTTCATTATCCTATCCTGTTTTCGTATTTAATATTTAATTATCTTTTTCACTTTGACGGATAATACCAGATTATCTGTCACTTTTTATTAGTTCCTTATCCCCTTGACTGCTTTATCAAATTCATTGTTGCTGTATCAATATCAAAAACAGTCTGCTTTCCGTCATACCATCTATCCCAAAAGTCTATAGTTGCACTCTTAGGCTTTTCTTTTGGCTTATCAAGAATAATCTTAGATGGTAGCATAATTGCATCGCCAACAACAACACATTCCCCAACATCCAGATTGGGAAGCATTTCTACAATTCCCACCAATGAATCTGTCAGCATTGCCGCCACTGCCGATTTGTCCCTGTCATTAGTTACCTTTAGGCTGACGATATTATTACACTGAGACATGATTGTTGTATTTAATTCTGCTGGTCTTTGAGATACTATCAGCAGCCCGATCCCATATTTTCTTCCCTCTTTTGCAATCTTCTCAAAAATTTCAAGGGATTTCTTCTCTACCGCTTTCATTTTTGACATGTCATTAGACATATAAATATGAGCCTCATCACACACCAGCACTAACGGATGACGTACCTCATCTTTTGCCGGAGTCATCCAAAACTGTATATCATATATTATACGAGTGACAATACCAATAATAATTGCTAACATATCAGATGGAACCTCTGATAAATCAATAACCTTAATTCGATACTTATCGTTTCCCATAATCCTTGTAGCAAATTGATTTAGATAATCCGCCTGCGTTGTATCCTTTTCATTAAATACAAATCCATACTTTTTATCATCCATCTTCGTTCTCAGACGGGTAATCAAGTTGGTCAGTTTATCATAATACTGCCCTCTCTTTGTTTTTGCCTGTCCTTCTTTATCTTTTGACTTATAGACCTCACCAGTATCTACTTCTAAAATATTTTGATTTTCCAGATATTCTATCAGTTCTTTTGCGGAAAAAGGAACCGGTGTATCAGCAGTGACTATTTCTTCTGAAACAGCACCCATGTTATTTTTGATATATTCCTTTTTCTTCTGCAAAATATAATTGATTACCGCTGCCCTTTGATTAGTTGATGTCCCTTCTGACGATTCTACAAACAATGAATGAATTTCCTCATAATTGAAGAACCATAATGGAATGTGTAAACCATCTGGTTCATCACAAATCTTGATCTGATCTGCATAGGATAACTCATTATATTCCCCATGCAAATCGAAAACTACCATATTGGCATATGGTAATTGATTGGCTTTTTCCAATACACTGGCAACTGTATAGGATTTTCCACTTCCTGTACTACCAACAATACATGCATGTCGTTGAAAGAAACGGTTACCATCTAATATTGCTGCCACATCCTTATTGCTGGCAAAATGTCCGATTTCTAAACTTTTGCTCTCTGCCACCTTACCGCTCACAGCATTCATTATCATCTGCATTGCGGCTTCATTAGCCTGATATACTTTACTATTTATTTCAGGATATGTATTAATTGCTCTTTTGAATTTATTCTCACTTCCGGCACCATATTTATTGTAAAAACTTCCCACCAAATTAATGACACAGCAGTTATTTGAATACGATAGGTCTTCTGTCTGCTCTGTTTCATCAAATTCAACTTTCTTCTTTATCACCTTAGTCAAAATTCCAATCAGCTTCTCATCAGAATTACTCCCACCCAAAACGACAATATCGTTGATTTTTAATGTATTTAGTACTCCTTCATTTTCAACCCCTACCACAACTTTTCTGGTGTCTACATTTTCCACCATACCTATGCAATTTGTGTCTGCCAAGCAATCATTAATATTTCCTGCCATAAAATCACCCCTTTTATCCTATAAACAAATCAGCAAATTGATTAATATCCCACACCGGCACATCTATTGTGTATTTTTTCGACTTATAAATCATATATTCTCTGTCATTCTCATGATAAAATACAGTAATGTTCTTTTTCTCCAGTGCCTTATTGATTATATCCGGCTTAACATCCCTTGATAAAATAAGGACATTCTTCTGAAAACTGTCAAATAGTGCAGTGTCAAAATGATCATCATTAAATCCATATCCATATATTAAAAGCGAATAATTATCCCTCGGATTCAACAATTCATTAAATTCTTCTCTCATACATCGAAACGTATTGTTTGTCATTCCAACCTTATACTTTGAACTTCCAGGTGTTACAATCTCAATATATTCTGCTTTTTCTTTTAGAATTTCATAATCATTTGTTAGATATTCTTTTCCATTCTCACTAATCCAATTTATGGAGCCATGAGGTTTAAAAAGCCTGATCCATGAATAATTCTTACAATTATATACTTCTGTTGGCTGTTTTATCAGATTTCTACTGAATTTTCCATATAGACTCCCGTAAAATCCGGTGATAACGCCTATCCCCAACTTATCAGATATAATCTCTATAATCCGGTCATAGTTTGGTGTCATAATATCAATTATCTTTTTATCAACACTAACCGTACCACTCAAATAGTTCAGCAGCCTGCAAAAACCAGTATCTTTTTCATAAATCATTCTGTGAAGTTTTTCCTCACTCTCCAAAATAAACTTTGCTGTTATCGGCTTAATCGCATCTACTAACTCATTTTCATTTTGTGCAAGATTAGCCAAACCTGCCTCTAAGCCATTTGCTTCTATCTCATCACAGTGATTCTTCCAAATTTCTTTCAAATGTTCATCACTTGACTGTGCAACTTCTTTTGCCAAGTGCTCTGCTAATTCCTTCATCCCCGGAACACCATAAATCACAGAAAGTCCTGTCCCCACAATAATTTTGGGCATATTATTCCTTGAAAGATTTCTTTGTTTGATGTCCTCCACTATATCATCGAAAATTTCTGAATGTATTTCCAGATACTCCATATCCATACCTTTCTAATATTTCCTAATTATCTCTTTTATACTGTCATCCATACAACTCTCTTGTTCATCTATAGGTTCAAAACACTTCTTATAGATATCACTATTTTCTTTAAAATTATACCACACATCCTCTAAAAAATCATCATATTCTACAAATTTCGTCAGCATTTCGTCACTCCCCATTCAACAACACACCCATATTCGATACTACAACATCCAACACCCGGCTTATGTACTCTTTTTCCCTGCCTGATTTCCCCGACATATACTTTTCCATGTCATCTCTACAGGCACTCTCATATCCAAACAGCAAATAATCCGTACTCACTCCGAGTATCTGTGCCAATTCCATCAGCTTATCCACAGAGCAGGAAGTTTCCCCACTCTCAATTCTCTGCAACTGACGTTCACTGGTATAGTCCAGTTTCTCCGCCAACCTGCTTTGTGTCATCCCATTGCGGAGCCTGATTGCCTTAATCCGCTCACCAACAGCTTTCTTGTCATAATACTGCATTGATTACTCTTTCTGACGTCTTATGTATTGCTTAAGCTGTAAGTATTGTACCGCAGGCTCAATAACAATCAGAGTGACTACACCCACTATTTTAAATGGAACATCGTACACCTTTTCCGCACATGTTTTTGCATATTTTTGATAAAATAAAAAAATAACCCTGCGGCGGGCATAGAAAAAACTCGCAAGGTCATTCTATTGTTGTATGATAGTATTAGAGATTAAGGAAGGAATTTTATAAAACCATGAACCCAGAGAAAAAACAAAAGATTGAAAAAAATCTGAAGATTATCGCAAAAAGAGAAGGCATTACACCGGAGGAAGTCAAATCCGAAATTGGTCGTGCTGTTTCCTATGCCCTGAAATGCAGTGATCCGAAAGTACAGCGCTTCTGGAATAGCTTTCCATGTGAAGGGGACAGTCCACCTGTAGAGGAAGTCATCGCTTATCTTGCCGAAAAACTGTCAAAAGAGATATAGTAATGTGGCAGAACACTATTTACTCAAATAGTTATCCTGCCCCCTTCAGAAGCTGCTCCACCATATGCAGAGCGATCTCTATTTCTCTTTCGTTGCACCGATTCATCATAAAAATAAAACGCTCTATGTACTGTTCCGGCTGTTCCCGGCTCATTAGAGCAAGCGGTGAAGTCTCCAATCTTTATTACATACTTTATGCTTTCATATCGAAATTACTTTGCACCACAACATTTTCATTTGTGGTTTCCACATTTGTTCCAGTGTTCAGCGACCTTCTTGCGTCATGGTATGCCTCATAATATGCTGATTTTAACGCTGAATGTACATCCGTTTCTGCTTTTGTCTCCTTCTCATGCCACCCTACTCCTTGAGTGTATGTAATAACTTCTTCCCCTCCCTCATTATATATATGGATCGCAGAACCAGCTCCCTCTCCTTGATATTCAGCCTCATATGGTATCCCAAATAAAATACACAGCCATCTTTT
>ULVW01078867.1_pt1 | contig 11298 bp, 8 predicted proteins | sample 1959801 | NCBI WGS metagenome assembly ULVW01 (sample SAMEA4835796, study PRJEB28245) | human gut metagenome | biome: gut microbiome; material: fecal sample | place: Denmark | collected 2008
GGATGTGCGGCAGGTGCGCCGCAAGCAGCGGAATCAGAATCCGCTTTCGATATTCCAGACAAAAGCCCGGGACCCCTGCATCCTGGTCGCAGCGTCCATTTCGCGGAAGGCGTCCATCAGCGGAGCCACCTTCTCGTCGTCGACGATGGCCAGGATCGAGGCGTTCATCGAAGGCCACGCGTGCGTGCCGTAGTGGGGTTCGCCGTCGACCGAGCCGCGGCCCTCGGTCAAGGCCCATTTGGTGAAGCCGCGGATACCCTGCTTGTCGAGGATGGCGTTCACCCGGTCGGTCAGCGCCTGGTTGTATGACAAAAATACTGCTTTCATAGTACCGATCAATTTTAATTCAGCTTTTCACTTTCAATGCTTGCTTGCCTGGTGTTCGGCCGAGAGGCGCGCCAGTTTCTCACGCTCCTTGCGCTGCGAACGGTTCACGAGGATCGAGTAGAGCACCGGAACGATGAACAGCGTGAGAATGGTCGAGAACGTCAGACCGCCGATCACGGCAATACCCATCGGCTGCCACGTCTCCGAACCCGCTCCCGTGCCGATCGCCAGCGGCAGCATGCCCAGAATGGTCGTGAACGAGGTCATCAGCACCGGACGCAGACGGCTCTTGCCGCCGGCGATCACCGCGTCGAAGACGCCCGAGCCGCGCTCGATCAGGAGGTTCATGTAGTCGACCATCACGATACCGTTCTTCGTCACGATGCCCACCAGCATGATGGCACCGATCAGGGCGATCAGCGACAGCGGCGTGGAGGTCATCCACAGCGCGAGGAACACGCCCGTGAAGGCGAACGGAATGGTGAACATGATGATGAACGGGAACTTGAGCGACTCGAACTGCGTGGCCATCACGATATACACCAGAATGACGATCAGGATGAGCAGCGTTCCCAGGTCGCCGAAGGCGTCGCCCTGATCCTCGACCGTACCGCCCACTTCGAGGTCCACGCCGTCGGGCGCGGGATAGTCGGCGAGGAGCTTTTCGACCTCGGCCACCACGTCGCCCAGCGCGACGCCGGCCCCGAGGGTCGACTGGACCGAAATGACGCGCTGGCGGTTCTCGCGCTCGATCATCGGCGCGGCGTACTCCTCCTCGACGGTTCCCACCTCCTTGAGCTTCACGGGGCGGCCCTGCGCGTTGTAGAGCGTGATGTTCTCGACATCCTCGATGCGGTTGCGGAACGGCTCGGCATAACGCACGATGATGTCGTACTCGTCGCCGTCCTCGCGGTATTTCGAGGCCACGAGGCCGTCGATGCGGTTGCGCACGGCCTGCGACGCCGTGGCGCTGCTGATGCCGTAGTACGACAGCCGGTCGCGGTCGAAGACCACGTTGTACTCGGGACGCAGGTCGTCGCGCGAAAGTTTCACGTCGCGAACGCCCTCCAGACGGCGCATCTTCTCCTTCAGGTCGTTGGCAACGGCGTTCGTCACGTCCATGTCATAACCGAAGACCTTGACGTTGACCGTCGCCGAACCGCTCATGCTGCCCGACTGTCCGCCGGGAGTGACCGTGTACTGGCGGATCTCGGGAATCTGGTCGAGATCACCGCGCAGCAGGTCGGAGATGACGTAGATCGACCGATCGCGCTCCTCCACGTCGGTCAGGCGCACGTTGTAGTTGATGATGTGCGAACCGGTGGTCTGCATCGCCGCGAAGGCGTTGTCCGACGAGTTGGCGCCGGCCGACGCCGAGACGAGCACGATCTCGGGGTATTTCGCATAGATGATGCTGTCGATCTGCCGGGCGATGCGCGCCGTGTAGTCGACGCCGACGTTCTGCTCCAGCTCGACCATGGCCGAAATGCGGCCGTTGTCCGAGGGCGGGAAGAACTCGGTGGGAACCCGCGTCAGCAGCCCCAGCGACACGACGAAGACCGACATCATCGAGAAGAAGGTGATCCGGCGGTGGCGTACGACCCAGTCGAGCGAACGGGCGTAGGCGTCGTCGAGCCATTCGAGCGCCCGGTCGATCGGCTTGTAGATCACGCCGAGGCCCTTGTAGTCGTGCTGGCCGCCTTCGAGTTTCAAGAGGTAAGCCGACATCATCGGGGTCAGCGAAATGGCCGCCGTAGTCGAAACGCAGACCACGATCGTCACGATCCAGCCCAGCTCGCGGAACAGGATGCCCGCCATGCCCGGGACCATCGTCAGCGGCAGGAACACCGCGACGACCACCAATGTCGTGGCGATGACCGACAGCCACACCTCGTTGGTGGCGTAGATGGCGGCCTCCTTCGGGTTCGAGCCGCGCTCGATATGCGTCGTAATGTTCTCCAGAACCACGATGGCGTCGTCGACCACCATACCGATGGCGATGGAGAGCGACGAGAGCGAGATGATGTTCAGCGTGGAGCCGGTGGCGAAGAGGTAGATGAACGAACAGATCAGCGACACGGGGATCGTCATACAGATGATCAGCGTCGCGCGCCAGCGTCCGAGGAAGGCCATCACCACCAGCACGACGAAGATGAAGGCGTAGAGAATGGTCTCCGAGAGCGACCCGATGGCGTCGGTGATCTCCTGCGAGCCTTCGAAAATCAGCTCCATCTTGACATCCTTCGGGAGGGTTTTCTGAATCTCCGGCAGGCGCGACTGGATTTCGTGGACGATATTCACGGTGTTGGCGCCCGACTGTTTCTGAAACATCACGCGCACGCCCCGCTGGCCGTTGACGCGCTCGTCCATCGTGGCTTTTTCGAGCGTATCGCGGATCTGGGCCACGTCCGAAAGTCTCACCGTGCGGCCCCCGGCGTTCGACACCACGACCTTGCGCATCTCGTCCGAGAGTTTGAACTCGCCGTCGGCCTTGATGTTGAAGGTGTTGTTGCCCACGTCGATCGTGCCGCTGGGGATGTTGACGTTCTCGGCGGCGATGATCTGCCCCAGCTGCTCGACCGTGAGGTTGTAGGCCTCCAGTTTGGCGGGGTCGACGTTGACCTGCACCTCGCGTTCGGGTGCGCCGATGATCGACACGGCGCCCACGCCGTCGACGCGGTTGAGCACGTTGACCAGCTTGTCGTCGAGAATCTTGTTCAGCGCCGGATAGCTCTCCTCGGCCGTGACGGCAAGCATCATCACGGGGATCATCGAGGTCGAGAACTTGAAGATCGTCGGATAGTCGATGTCGTCGGGCAGCTGCGACTGCACGCGCGACACCACGTCGCGGATTTCGTTGGCCCCTTCGTTCAGGTCGGAGCCGTATTCGAACTCGACGGTGATCATCGAGACGTTGTCCTGCGACTTGGAGGTCAGTTTCTTGAGGTTGCTCACCGTGTTGAGGTTGTCCTCCAGCACACGGGTGATGTTGGTCTCGATGTCGGCGGCGTTGGCGCCCGGATACATCGTGATCACCGAGATCTGGGGTATCTCGATCTCGGGATACTGGTCTACGGCCAGGTTCATCAGCGAGAAGAGTCCGAAGACCATCACGCCGACGAACAGCAGGATCGTTGAGATCGGTTTGCGGACCGCGCTTTCGTAAATTTTCATTGGAAAGGGGCTGTTTTAGTCTTTTTTAATATCCACTTTGGCCCCGTCGAAAAGTTTCGACAACGCCGTGACGGCCACCGGCTCGCCCGCTTCGATCCCCGAGAGGATGTCCACGCGGTCGCCGACCTGGCGTCCCACCTTGACCGAGCGGCGCTCGGCAACCGAGTCGCCGACGATGACGTAGAGGTAACGCTCGGCCGAGCCGACCTGCTTCTGCACGGCCACGTCGGGAACCATCACGCCCTCCTTGCTGCCCATGTCGAAGGTCGTGCGGGCGTACATGCCCGGGCGCAGCGTGCGTTTGGCGTTGGGGACCTTGACCTCGACCTTGAAGGTGCGGGTCGTGGGGTCGAGCGCCGGATAGATCAGCGACACCGTGCCCGTGAACTCCTCGTCGGGGAAGATGTCGACGGCCAGCTTCACCGGCATGCCCACCTTCACGTTGGGGAAGTACTGCTCCGAAATGTTGGCGATGACCTTCAGCGGGTCGATCTGCATGATGTGCAGGATCGGCTGCTGGGCGAACAGGTCGCCGGACTCGTAGTTGCGAGCCGTGACGACGCCCGAAATGGGCGAACGCACCTCGATGTTCTTCTTGAGGTTGGCGACCACCTCGCGCTGCACGTCCAGCTGGGCCTTGGCCTGCTCGATCTGCTGGGTCGAAATGCCTCCGGCCTCGTAGACCGGCAGCAGGCGGTTGTAGTCGTCCTCGACGGTCTTCAGCTGCACCAGCTGCTGGGTGTACTGCGTGGGATCGAGCGTCACGACGAGCTGCCCCTCGCGCACCGGATCGCCCACCTCGACGTAAATCCTGTCGATGTGCACGCCCGAAGCCGCCGGAGTGATGTCGTTCTCCTTGTAAGGCTCGATCTCGGAAGTGAAGACCTCCGTAAGCTGCACCGAAGCCTCTTCGGCAACGGCGCTTTTGGTCAGCACGCCTTTGTCTTCCGCAACGGCGGTCACGCCTTTCTTACCCGTGCAGCCGGCGAAAGAGACGGCGGCGATGCACAAAATCACGATTTTTTTCATACGTTCTTTATCCTGTTTTCTAAGTACATGACAAAAAATCAAACACATTGATTTTACTTGGTCTGAAAGGATTGAGGAGAGCGTCAGCGATGAAGTTCAGACCGTACTTGACAAGACTGATTGCACGCCTCCCGTTGTTGAGAACCCTGACAGCCTTGACTTTGATGTTGGCGGCAATGCCAACACAGTAGGCCCAGGTATAGGCAATAATAACAACCCCGAAGAGTTGCTCGATACGATTGATATGAACCATATGCGTGTCCTCGATATTGAATCCGCTGGATTTCAGGACCTTAAACATGGTCTCGATAGTCCATCTTTCCTTATATGCCGGGAGGGCTTCCTCCGGGCGGCAGAAGGAAACGAGGATCTGCGGTTCGGGCTTTCCGGTCTTGTCCTTGATAACGGCACCGGACAGATAGCAGAGTTCTCCACAGATACGATAGATACGATACAGGACGCGTTCCTCTCCATGTTTGAGATTGGCGAAGATGTGCTGGGCCCGTATATTTCTGTTGGTTCTTGGGTCTTCCACCCAGAAGTTGTCGCGGATGCGGATATGGTACTGGATAGCGTTGTCGTTGAGCCATTTGAACCACTCATTACCGACAAACTCACGGTCCGCTACCAGGCATTTGATACTGTCACGACCGAACAGGCGGATGAACCGCTGCATGATATTGATTCGTTCCTTGCAATTGGAGTTTCCCCGCTTGGGCAGCAGTCTGAACAGGATGGGGAACGACATATGATCGTAAGCTATGCCCAGAACTAACGCATTGATATTCACCTCTCCGAACTTCCAGTTCGTGCGGTCCATCGTGAGCGTGTATGGGCCATCGGACGGGATGCGCGACTTGAGATACCCCGCAACGGCATCCAGGTCCAGGACCATCTGCGACATGAAGCGTTGGATGCGGCGGAAGCAGGATTCCCGTGAAGCCTTGCTGTCAAATGCCCCTGCCAGTTTGGAAAGGCATACCGTCTGCACGGCGCAGAGTGCTCCGAGCAGCATGGACAGGCATTTGATGTGGGCAAGATTCATGGATACTTTGAATATCGGTAGGATTACCGAGAAAATTTCACTACTTTTGTGCGGGACCTTGAGGTTTCGTAACATGGTAATAATGTGGAAGTTATATACCTTAAAGTTACGAGATTTTGAGGTCTTTTGCAAATATAATTAATTGATAATCAATAATTCACGACAGGATTTTTCAATTTTTGTCATGTACTAAATCCTGTTTTTTATTTATTTCCGTGTTCGCGGCCGACGATGCGGTCGTACTCGGCCTTGGCCGAAAGGTAATCGTAGATCGCCTGCGAGAAGTTCAGCTGCGCCTGCGTTTGCGAGAGCTGCGCGCTGTTGAGTTCGAGGATCGTCCCCGCGCCCGCCCGGTAACGGGTGTCGGAGATCTTGTAGGCCTTGCGGGCCTGCTCGACGGTCAGCTCCTGGGCGTACATCGTCTCGCGGGCGGTCAGCAGGTCGTTCAGCGCCGAGCGCACCTGTACGTCGATCTGCTGCCGGGCGTAGCTGCGCTGGAGCGACAGCTGCGAAATCTGGTTTTTCAGCTCGCGCGACCTGTTCATCTTCGTCAGGCCCGAAAAGATGGGGACCGACAGTTGCAGGCCGACCGAAATCGGATGGGTCCAGAAATACCGGGAATCGTCCGTCGCGGCGGCGCCGCCGAAATTGAAAGGCTCCATGTCGTTACCCGTATAGGAGGCCGACCCGAAGGCTGCGAGCGTCGGCATGCGTCCCGCATTGGCCGCCTTGAGCGAACGCCGGAGAACCTCCTCCTGCAATTCGAGCGAACGCAGGTCGGAGTTGTCCGTCACGTCGGTGGTCAGCCCGTCCGTCCCGGCCAGCACGTCGTCGCGCAGGGCGTCCAGCTCGCCCACCACCTCGATCTCCACGTCCTCGGGAATCGAGAGGTACATCTTGAGCATCAGCTTGGCCAGCTTGATCGAATTCTCGGTCTGGAGGATCGTGGGCTTGAGGTTGCTCAACTGCACCTGCGCGGTCAGCAGGTCGTATTCCGAGGCCAGTCCGTGCTTGTACTGCACCTGCGTATCGTCGACCGTGCGCTGCACCGTGGCCTCCGACTCGCGGAGCACCGCGAGCGACTGCTCGGCGAGCAGGATGTTGTAAAAGGCCTTCTTCACCTCGGCCGTCAGGTCGATGCGCGAGGCGCGTGCGGCCTCCACGGCCGTGGCCATCTGCGCGTCGTTCATCTTCAGCGTGCGGTAGACCGACGGCGCGAAGAGCGGCAGCGACAGGTCGCCCTGCACGGCGAAGGTGTTATCGGCTCCGAACGAAATGCCGCCGCGCATCTCGGACTTCACGATCGAACGGGTGTAGCTGCCCGACGCCGAAATCTGCGGCAGCAGGTTGCCCCACGTCTGGCGCTTCACGTAGTCGTAACGCTGCACCTCCATCTCCGCGACCTTGACGGTCGGGTTTTCGCTCAAGGCGAGATCCAGCGCCTGGGGAAGCGTCAGCCGCATCTGCGCCGAAGCGCCGGCGACGCCCGCCGCCCAAAAGGCGATGATCAAAAAAAGTCGTTTCATCATTATTCGGTAAAATTATGTTGTCATTATCATTTATGCGGACGAACGGAACGGACGGATATTTCAGTCCCCGCCCCTTCGCGCCGGCTATTGCATCCGGTGAACGGTTTTGGCAGGCTCGTAGCGTTTTAGGTAGTCGTCGACGAGCAGCAGCCCCTTGGTCGTGGAGATGCCGCGGAAAAAATTGCTGATGATCTGCACGAACGCCTCGCGCTCGGTCATGCCCGCGGGCAGAATGAGGTCCTTGCGCACGGTGATGGCCGAAGCCGTGTAGTAAAGCACCGAAATGGCCAGATCGAGATTGATCGTGTCGACGAACAGCCCGTCGGCAATCCCCTTTTCCAGCATCTCCTGCAGGTCGCGGCGGCTCTTGGCGGTGCCTTCGCGCGTCATCTTGTCGTGCACCGCCGGGTAAAACTTGCGCAGGTTGTTCAGCAGCCGCTGGATGACTTCGGCGTTGTCCATCACGCCGCCCAGCACCATGAACATCGCTTCGAGCACGTTGCGCGCATGGGCGCACACCGCGGCGCGCTCGATGCGTTTCTTTTCGAAATAGCGGTCCATCGCCAGGTAGAGCAGCCCCTCCTTGTCGCCGAACAATTCGTAGAGCGTCCGTTTCGAGACCCCCAGCTGCTGCGCGATGTCGTCCATGCGCACCGACTTGATGCCCTGCGAGACGAACATGTGCATCGCCTGTTCTATGATTCGTTCCTTCTGATCCATGATCCAATCCGATTGATACGGATGCAAATATACGTGCCAAAACTTATAAAACAAAAAAAGTTTTCTGTTTTTCCCGGTTTTCTGACGAAAACAACAAAAAAGGAGCCTATCAGGACTCCTTCATGCAAAACCGGACGCGGGAAATCGCCCTTCGGCGGGCAGACCGCACGGCGCTTCGGGGATCATGCGGCGGCCGTCCGCATAACGAGCATGCCAGCGCAGACCGGAGCAAAAAAGCCGCCGCAGAAATTCTGCGGCGGCTTTGTCCAAAACGGGAACGCCCCGTCTATTTCGTGACCCGTTCGAGCCATTTGACCATGGCCAGCATGGCGAACATCGAGATGGCGCAGACGATGACGAAGATGCTCCACGTCGCGGAGATCGAGATGCGCTTGTAGAGGATCGGGCCGATGAACAGCAGGCCGTTGCCCAGCGCCGTGGCGCCCAGCCAGCAGCCCTGCATCAGGCCCTGGAGTTTCTGCGGAGCGACCTTCGACACGAACGACAGGCCCAGCGGCGAGATGAACAGTTCGGCGATGGTCAGGATCAGGTAGGTGGCCACCAGCAGCCACGGCGTGACGCGCTCGGCGAACGAGAGACCGCCCTGCGCCTGCACTTCGGCGAGTTTGGGAAGGCCCAGCGACCCGAAGACCATCAGCACGTAGGCGAATGCGGCAATGCCCATTCCGATCGCGATCTTCATCGGAGTCGAAGGCTCCTTGCCGCGGTTGCGCAGCCAGGCGAACACGGCGATGATGACCGGCGTGAGGAACACCACGCAGAAGGGGTTGGCCGACTGGAAAATCTCGGCCGTGATGGGCATGCCGAAAATTTCGAGACGGGTGTAATCCTGCGCGAAGAGCGTCAGCGTCAGACCGTTCTGATGGAACGAGAACCAGAAGAAGATCACGATGGCGAACACGGCGAACAGCGCATAGAGACGCTGTTTGATCTCACGCGCATCCTGCTGGATTTCGGCCTTCGAAGGCGTCGTCCTGGAAGCGGCCGCAACCTTGGGATCGGGCAGCTTCTTCTTGTTGGCCAGGAAAACCACCAGCGAGAAGACCAGCGCCACGATAGCCACGCCGAACGCATAGTGGAATCCGGTGTTGAAGGCGTTGAGATAGCTCTGCGCGAAAACGCCCATGTCCGCCGGGACGCCGCCGAGGCTCACTTCGGCAGCCAGCTCGCTGAAACGGCCCTGGGCCACTTCGGGACTCATCGTGCCGCCGATATACTGGTGGCAGAGGGCCGAAAGGTCGGAATTGTAGAGGAATCCCTGCGTGCGGAGCCACCAGTTGCGCACGCCCACGGCGGCGAACGGTGCGAACATCGCGCCGATGTTGATGAACATGTAGAAAATCTGGAAGCCCGTGTCGCGCAGTTTGGCATACTGTTCGTTGTCGTAAAGCTGCCCCACGAGCGCCTGGAGGTTGCCTTTGAACAGACCGTTGCCGAAGGCGATCAGCATCAGTGCGCCGATCACCACGGTCTTCGACGTAACGGTGGGAACCATCAGCGCGGCATACCCCGCCGTCATCACCAGAATACCCGCGATGATCGTCCCCTTATAGTTGCGCAGCCGGTCGGCGATCAGGCCGCCGACGAGCGCCAGGATGTAGATCGAGGTATAAAAAAACGAATAGATTTTCCCGGCCTGCTCGCCGTCGATACCGAATTTCGACATCAGGAACAGCGTCAGAATGGCCATCATGGTGTAGAAACCGAAACGTTCGCCCGTATTGGCGAGAGCCGCGGCAATCAAACCTTTAGGTTGCTTGAGCATAGTAGAATTGGGTATTAGTAATGGATACGTTTTTTTGTTCGTGGACAAAGATAGAAAAATTTTTCATATATTTAGTGTCGCAACGGCACTTTTATCAGTCGGAACTCATAACCGGACCCGGGTGCGATTCGGTTTTGCTCCCATCCGACTTTTTATTACCTTTGTAGAAAATCGACTCCCCTATGGAAAAAACGACCCGAAGACTTCCGATCGTCGAACGCGACGAATGGTTACAGCCCGTCGAGGCGCAGATGAACCTGCGCCACGAGCGTTACGAGCGGAAAATGGCCGACATCGGACGCTCGGCGGGATCGCTCGTCGACTACGCCAACGGCTACCGCTATTTCGGCTGGCAGTGGGACGACGTGCTGGACGGCTGGTGGCTGCGCGAGTGGCTGCCGGGGGCGCACGACGTCTACGTCTTCGGCGACTTCAACAACTGGCAGCGCACCGAAATCCGCATGCACAAGGATGCCGCGGGGGTCTGGAGCGCCTTTTTCCCCGCGGCGATGTACCGCGACCGGCTGCGGCACGGCTCGCTCTACAAGATCCACGTCCACGGCGACAACGGCTGGCTGGACCGCATTCCGGCCTACGCCCGGCGCGTCGTGCAGGACGACGAGACCAAAAACTACACGGCGCAGTTCTGGAACCCCGCGGAAACGTTCGACTGGCGGGGCGACGCGTTCGACGCCTCGAAGATCGGCAGCCTGCTGATCTACGAAGCCCATGTGGGCATGGCCCAGGAGCGCGAGGGCGTGGGAACCTACCGCGAATTCACCGAAAAGATACTCCCGATCATCAAAAAGGACGGCTACAACGCCGTGCAGCTGATGGCCGTGGCCGAGCACCCCTACTACGGGTCGTTCGGTTACCACGTGTCGAGTTTCTTCGCCCCCTCGTCGCGCTGCGGCACGCCCGAGGAGCTGAAGGAGCTGATCCGCCGCGCCCATGAACTGGGGCTGGCGGTGATCATGGACCTCGTGCACGCCCACTACGTCAAGAACCTCAACGAGGGGATCAACTCCCTCGACGGCACCGACCATCTCTACTCGCCGCCGGGCGACGCGGGCTACCAGCAGTACTGGGATTCGAAACTCTTCGACTACGGCAAGGAGGAGGTGCAGCACTTCCTGCTGTCGAACGTCAAATACTGGCTCGACGAGTTCCATTTCGACGGCTACCGCTTCGACGGCGTGACGTCGATGATCTACCGCCACCACGGCTACGTCACGTTCGATTCGCGCGACCGTTTCTTCGACGAGGGGGTCAACGGGGACGCTCTCACCTACCTCACCCTGGCCAACCGCCTCGCGCACGATTTCCGGCCTTCGGCCGTGACCATCGCCGAGGACGTGAGCGGCATGCCGGGGATGTGCATCCCGATCGCCGACGGCGGCATCGGATTCGACTACCGCCTGGGCATGGCCATCCCCGACTTCTGGATCAAGCAGCTGAAGGAGGTGCCCGACGAGCAGTGGGACATCCGGGAGATGTGGTCGGTGATGACCGACCGCCTGCCCGAAGTCAAGACCGTAGCCTACGCCGAGTCGCACGACCAGGCGCTCGTCGGCGACAAGACCATCGCCTTCCGGCTGATGGACAAGGAGATGTATTTCCACATGGACCGCGCTTCGGAGAACATCGTCATCGACCGCGGCATGGCCCTGCACAAGATGATCCGCCTG
>ULVW01108447.1_pt1 | contig 11293 bp, 5 predicted proteins | sample 1959801 | NCBI WGS metagenome assembly ULVW01 (sample SAMEA4835796, study PRJEB28245) | human gut metagenome | biome: gut microbiome; material: fecal sample | place: Denmark | collected 2008
CCAAAAACGTGAAGAAGAAATCGCTGCGGCAAAAAAGCAGATCGAAGAACTGCAAAATATCTCCGCTGTCCTGCGAGAGCGGCAAACGAAGCTCAAACGGGATATCAGCATGATCGACGACATTCTCACTGAGGGTGCTATGACGGAAGCGCACCTGCGGATGCTGATTGAAAAAATCTATGTTCAGGAAACAAACGGGACGCTCAGTCTGGACATTCAGATCAAAGCACCGTTCCGCACACACCTGGATGTCTACGAAAACGGCGTTCTTACCGAACAGTATGGTGCGCTGGATTTTGACTGGGACAGGCTGGCGCACCTGATCTACGGCGAGACGCTTGTGGGATAGGAGGAAATCATGCGGGTCTGGCTTTACGCACGGCTTTCAGGCGATGATGATCCGGCGCAGAATTCTCTGCAAAATCAGCAGGAGATCTGCCGCGCCTTTGCAGAAAAGCGCGGTGACACCATCGTTGGATGTTCGTCCGATGACAATGTCAGCGGCATGAGCTTCAGCCGCCGCGGGCTGGATGCGCTTGCAGCGGCTGCACAGGTAGGAAAGATCGATGCCGTCCTGACGAAAGACCTCTCGCGCCTCGGCCGCCACAAAACGCAGACAGCGCTGTTCATCGACTACCTGCGGGATCATCAGGTTCGCGTGATCTCTGTAACCGAAGGAATTGACACCTTCCGCGAGGAGGATGATCTGATCCTTGGCGTTCGCGGCCTGATGAATGACTATTACGCGAAGGATATCGGCAAAAAGATTCGCGCAGGCTATCGGCAGAAACAAAAAGACGGTCTTGTCATCCGGCCGCCCTTCAGATACTGGAAGGACAAAAATACGAACCGGATTTTCATTCAGCCGGAAGCCGCAGAAACGGTACGCCGCATCTATGCGCTGTATTTGCAGGGCTGCGGACAAAAGGAAATTGCCCGCAGGCTCAATGCGCTGAACTGCAAAACGCCCGCGCAGCTTTGGACGGAGCAGATCGGTCATGACGCCCGGAGGGTGCACAAAACCGGAGATGGGAAGTTCCTCTGGACGTATGCCAGCGTAAAAAACATTCTGACCGAGGAAGCCTACACCGGCGTCCTGATCAATCATCGCAGAGAATACCGGAACGGAAAAGCGCAGCCAATCTCCACGGGTGACTGGCTGCGCCATGAAAATTTTTATCCGGAGATCATCGAAAAAACCACATGGCTTCTGGTACAGGAGCGGTTAAAGCAGCAGGCGCGTCCCGCAGCCGGAAACCGCGCAAAGCACCGCTATGCCGGCTTGCTGTCCTGTCGGGACTGCGGCGACGGCTTCATCCCCATGATCCGTTACTGGAACGGAAGCCAGCGCATAGAGTACGTCTGCCGTGGGTATCACAGAAATGGAAAAGGTCATTGCAGTTCGCATCGAATCCATGAGGAGGTTTTGGATCAAGCCGTCTGGAATTATGCAGAAGAACTGCGGAAGCGATACGCAGCTGAGCTCAAAAAGGTCACACAATTACAAAAGCAGTGGGCATTGAGGAGACCATCCCTCGATGCCCACTGTTTGGCTTTGCAGAAGGAAATTCTGAAATTGGAGCAGGAGATCGACGAATTGGTGATGGAAAAGTTAAAAAACAGTGAATGTCTAACCTGCCAACCAGACAGCATTTGAACCCAAGGTGCTGTCACCCTCCAACTGCGTGTAAGATTTTGAATTTCTCGAAAAGTTCACTATACGAACAAAATTCAGACATATCTATCAGATGTGTCTGAATTTTGTTCGTGGTACGCCCGAGGGGACTTGAACCCCTACCCTCGCGGAATGGAACCTAAAGGTGATGTCACCTTGGTGAAAGATTTTTATGATTTGATATAACTCTCTGATGAAGCAAGTCTTCTGTTAGCGGCGTGGCTCTTGGAGTTGATTTATACGCCGCAGAAATCGTCCTTAATCTGAAAGCGAAATATCCTCACATTACTTTGGAGAGTGCAATCCCATGTGAGACGCAAGCGGTCAAGTGGTCCGTGGCAGCGCGAGAACGGTATTATAATATTGCTGCAAAATGCGACAAGGAAACCATGCTGCAACGGGAATACACGTCGGACTGTAAAGCTTTTTGGAACCACCGGCATTGCCGGTGGTTTTCTTTATACAAAAAGCGAGCGGATTCGGAACAAGTCCAAATCCGCTCGTTGCTTGACTGGAAATTATTTCAGAGTGAATTGTACACGCGTGGACGCATCGTACATCCGGAGGAGGATGGCTGCGACCTCGCTGCGGACAATGGTGCTGTCGGGGTTGAAGGTACCCTGCTTGTCAGAGCCGGTCAGGATGCCCGCACGATAGAATGCGTAAATTTCATCCGCACACTTGTCGCCCAGCTTCACGTCCGGGATCGCGTTGTCGGCAATGTTGTTGAGCGCCTTGTAGCCGTCCATCGCCGGATAGAAGATGGACACAAACTCACGGCGGGTCGCCGGGGCGTTCATCTGCGCTCTGGTGTAGTTGGCATAGCTCTTGTCCAGAATGCCGTTCGCAATGCCGTATTCGACATAGCTGTTATACCAGTTGGTCTTGCCGTTCATCAGCGTCACCTTGCCAGTATTCTGCATCTGATGCAGCGCGGAGGCCAGCTTGATCGCCTCAGCCACGGTCAGTGTGCCGTGCGGTTTGTAGGTCGTAGCGGTCACGCCGTCGATCAGGTAATTCTGCCATGCGCCCTTGACGGCATCATAGAACCAGTCGCTCTTCGACACGTCGGTAAACGGCAGCTTGCTGTTCGCACGGGACGAGCCGGTATTGCCGAGGATGGGATAATACGGCGGGATGATCGGCGTCTCGGGCTTCTTCTTAAGCCCGGCAATGGCTGCTTCCAGCTTTACCTTCGCTGCGTCTACCGCTTCCTGCGTGGCGTTTTCGTCGGCAAGAACAGCCTCCGCCTCACGCATTGCCGTCTCGAATGCGTCCCAGCCGCTTACATAGTCGTCTTTTCTGCGGTTCTGATTGTCGTCGTACAGCTTCTGCAGCGCGCTCTTGTCGACCGTCACGGGAACCGGATCGTCCTTGCTGGTCTCCACGCCGCCGAGCAGTGCCGGCCAGACGCCGCTGCCGAAGTCGTCGATCAGGACGGCCTCATAGCTGCCGTCCGCGTCCTTGCGCAGGCGGTAGATCTCGTTCGTGTCGCCGTTGAAGCGGGACAGGTACAGGCTGCCGTCGCTGTACGCGGTCATGGAGCAGTAGACGTAGTTGCTGGTCGAGTCATAAGGAGGCGCTTCCAGTGCCGACAGCGGCGTCTTTGTGGTGGTATAATCAAAGCCGTAGCCGTCGTCATGCACGCTGATCCACAGATCCCACAGATAACCCGCATCGTCCAGGATCGCGAAGAGCTCCGCCTCCTATTCGCCGCTCCAGGTCGTGTTCTCCGGGTCGCCGTACCAATCCGTTGCACCGTCGTACCACGCGTCGCTGCTGTGCGTTTCCACGCCCAGCGATGCGATACCGATCAGGTTCTGTGCATGATGGTTGGAGACCGGAAGCTGAATCGCGTCACGAAGCGTCACATTGCTGGTGTCCATCGGGTCAAACGGCTTAAAGACGTAGCCCATGCGGTAGATACCGACCAGACGGGCAGCGCCTGCCGCGGAAAATTTGGTGCTGTACGCCATGTCGATCATCGGAACGCCGATGCCGTTGTCTGCAACCGCAAGGCTCTTGCCTGCCGCCGGGTCGACCTTGTGGAGCTTCCACGTCTGCGACTCGTCCTTGACCATGGTGCGGTCGGTCGCGTCGATGACGTAGTAGACCTGATCCACGGGGTCATAGGCCATGGCCGCCATGCTGGTGTCGATCTCAATACCGGTCTTCCAGCTGCTGCTGTTTTTCAGATCCCAGCTGAACAGCTCTGCCTTGCCGTTTGCGTCCTGGAGCATACCGGTGAGCGTTACGTTCAGCTGCTCCACCGAGACCGTGCACTCATCATAGACCGAGCGGTTCTGCGCGGAGGCTGCTCGGATGGTGCAGGTACCGGCATTTTTGGCCGTAACCACGCCGTTGGCGCTGACGGCTGCAACGCTGCTGTTGGAGCTGCTCCACACAACCTCACGGTTTGCAAGATTCCACGGCAGAACCGATGCTTTCAGCGTCTGCGTCTTGCCAAGGAGCAGGGAAACGCTGTGATCCGAGAGCGCAACTGCGGCGGCGCTTTCCGAAGCGCTCCAGCTGCCGCCCTCGCGCGGGATGCAGAGCGCGTGGAACTCTGCCGGGAAGTAATCGCCCCAGCCGCTTTCCGTGCATTCTGCGCTTGTCTTTGCGGTCAGGTCGATCTTGTGCAGCGCGGAGCTGACGGCAAAGAACAGAACATTCTCTTTCGATTCCCACTCCAGCGAACCGACGGCGCTGAAGTCGTCCTCCTCCGGCGTTGTATAGCGCTGGCCGACCGTCACAATTGCTTCCGGATCTGCGGCTGCATCGGAGGTTACTGCCGTAATCGGCAGGCGGTAAATCTTATAGTAGCTGTAATCTGTCTCGGCAAATGCATAGTAGAAATTGCCGCTGTCATCGCAGGCAAGCGTTCTGGCCTTGACCGGAAGCGTGCCGACAAGCGTCAGCTCACCGCTGTAGCGGTCGATGGTGTAGACCTTGCTGCCAGCATCCACGCCATAGAGCGTGTCGCTTGTCTTGTCATAGGCCATGTCAAGCAGCAGCGTATCCAGCGTGCGGACATAGCTTGCGTTCTCGGGGTCATTGGCGTCCAGCACATACAAATCGCCCGTGCTGGTGGAGGCAACAATTTTGCCGTCCACATAGGCCGCCGCATAGAAATCATCCGCGCTTGCGGCATACGGCGTCTTGACATAGGTTGTATCGCTGCCGCTCATGGTGTTCCAGATCTTGTTGCCGGTATAGTAGGCATCAAAGAGGAACATTGCCGGTTCGCCAGGCTGTTCGCCGATTTCCATTTCCACACGATAGGTGGATTCGTTCATCGCGTAGTCATATGCCTTGACGTAGAAAATGTTGCCGTTGGCACTGGACAGATTCAGCGTAAAGTCATTTGCCGTATTGGCCGCAGTCGTCTGATTTGCGCCGGCCTCTGCCAGTTTCACCGTACCGCTGCGGTCATACAGACGAACAGCCGCCACATACTGGTTGTCAAAAATATTGACGGTCATTTCGTTGTCAGCAACTGTAACATTGTTCACAACCGGCGCGGTGTTGTCGATCACGGCCGTAAACGTCTGCGTTGCGCCGCTGCCGAGCGAAGCCCAGTTCACGCTGCCGTCGTCCTGCACATAGTACTCCGGTGCCAGCGTCAGGTTCAACTCCAGCTGTTCGCCCTCTTTCATGCCAGCGGGCTTCCAGTCCAGCGGCAGATTGACGTACTCACTGGGGTTAAAATACTGCGAATAGAACGCGCCAAGGAAGTGGCCGAGCGTCTGCTCTGCAAGGACGGTATTCGTCGTCTTGTTGATGATCTGCAAACGGCTGTCTGCCACGTTGCGGATGGCGCAGAATTTCCAATAATAAATGCTGTCGCCGTTCTCGCTGTTGATGGCGTTGCGCTCGGGCAGATATTTGCTGTCGTTGACAACAGGGTTGCCGCCAAGCACGCTGCCGCGGCTATAGGGGCTGTTGTCGGATGCGTACTTGACGTACAGCACATTGTTATCGGTATAGGCGTTGCCCAGATACGGCATCCGGGTCTCTTCGCCACTTTGGTAGTGATAGTAGTCGCCAACCTCAAACATACTCGAAGCCGTCCATGAGCCGTAGAAGCCCAGCACCGGGATGGAGTGGCACGTGCCGCTCACGCCCTCGGCGCTTGTGCGCTCCTGCGCGAACACATAGCCCTCAAGATATGCACCAACCGAATAGTCGCGGTCAAGCGCCGCTTTTTGCTCCGCCGTCAGTGCAATGTTTACCGTGACGGTCGCGTGACCGTTTGCGGGAACAGTAACGCTGCTGCCGCTTGCCGCACTGCCATAGGTAACATTTGCCACCAGCGGTGCGGTTGCCTCATCAAGATCACGATCACCGCCGATGGTGGTCATTGCCTGTGTAAAGAAGCTTGCCGACAGGTCATAAGTCTGCTCCGTGCCGGACAGATCATACAGATCAAACGAGAAGCTGTATGTACCGTTCTTTGCCGCGTCCTCGCCAAGCTCAACCTTGACCTTGCCGTCGGAAGCGCCCTTGTTCGCAGAATCGGCCATCCAGACATAGGAATCTGCCGTGATGGCCGCGCCGATGTTCGCAACGCCCGCACCCTGCTTCAGAACCGACCAGTAATGCGTCGCGTCCTCTCGCGCCGGAGTAGCTGTGGACATCAGCAGGCTCTGCGCCAGATGGCGCACCGAGCGGTTCGTCTTGGACAGACCGGCCGCCTGATAATGCTGCGCAAACAGCGCTGACATACCGGCAATCTGCGGCGCAGCCATGGACGTACCGGACATATTCTCATAGCCCTTACCGCCCTGCTCCAGACCGTTGACCGAATAGATGTTGCCGCCAGGGGCGGTGATTTCGGGCTTCAGCTCCAGGCTGCCGGGAACACCCCAGCTGGCGAAGCTGCTCATGGTCATGTACTCGGCGGAGTCCGGAATGACAGCTGCATCTGCGCTGACTTTCATCCTACCCTTATAGTAGAGCACCTTGCTGGAATCGTTTTTGTCATAGACCGGCTCTGCCTTGTCGCGGAACACTCTTGCTGTGTCCTGCGTCACCAGAACGCACGGTGCTTCGTTCCAGTAACTGCTCAGATCCATGCTGATCGTACCGGGGACATTATTGTAAACAATCGTTGCGGCAACGCCATACTGCGCGGCGTTGCTTGCTTTCATGGAGAAGTCGAGCTCACCGCGAGAGCAGAACACAATCTTACCCTCCAGCAGGTCTTTGCCGCCGATGGCGTCATAATCTCCCGTGTTGCCCACGCCGTCGATCAGGATATACTCATACTCGCCAGCGATAGACTTCATCTGCTTCATGCCATGGCCGGCCTTTTCCCCGGTCGTTTCCATGTAGATGAACTTCTGGCCGTCAACCTCCAGATATTCGCCGGTGTTGCCGATGTTGTCAACCGACGTGACGGTAAATGCATTGGTGAACGAGCCGGGCGCGCCGACCACGTCCATGCTGACGTCATCGTCATACAGCAGCCCCGTGCCGCTGCTGGCATCGTAGCCATTGGAGCCGGCATAGGCATTTTCCGCCCAGTTGCCGGAGTTACCGGCAGAGATGGACACCACAGCGTCCTTGGACGCAAGGCTGTCCAGAATTGCCTGATAGACCGGAACCGGATCGGTATCCGCGTCCATATAGGCCGTGTACTTCGACGGGCCGGGATAGCTGGAGCCGAGCGAGAGGTTGATGCTGTCGGCACCCAGAACAATTGCGTCCTCGATGGCCGCCATATAGTCCGAATCGAACGCGCCGCCGTTCGAGCCGAACACCTTCATAACCAGCAGCTGTGCCTCCGGCGCAACGCCCTGTGTCTTGACGGTATCCAGCGCGGAAACATAGGTGGTTTCGTCGCCGTCTGTCTGCGGGACATATTTGTTTGCCGCCGCAATACCGGCAACGTGCGAGCCGTGTTCCGACTGCGTATCGTTGTCGTGCGTCACGTCGGTATTCTTATCTACATAGTTATATGCGAACGGAAGCTTGCTGCCATAGTAGAGGTCGTCGGCGCTCACGCCGTTCTGCGCAATGTTCAGCTGGCTGAGAACCGCCGTTACCTTGCTCTGGTCGAGCAGATCGAGGCTCTTGATGTAATTCTCATTGCCGTTCGCTTCCTGCTGTAGCGCATAGTCGAATGCGCCGTTGTCAAACGACTGGTGATCGGTATCGATGCCGGTATCGATCACGGCGATCCGCGTGCCCGCGCCGGTATAACCGGTTTCATATGCGACGTTCGTGCCGATCATACTGGAGGACGTGGCCATATTGGGCTGCGTCGCCAGCTTCTCCGCCGAGCGGTCGGGATAGTAGCGCTGCTCAACCACGACCGCCTCAACATCTGGCAGCGCGCGGATTGCGTCAATCTGGTCAGATTCGACATTTGCCGAGATGATGTTCGCGGCCAGCGTCAGATTCCACACCACGTCCAGCTTCTTGCCGCCGAGTACGTCTGCGGAGATTTCACGCGCCACCGCGTTCTGCGAAGCGCGCACCTGCTGCCGGTAATTGGCGGCAGCGTAGTTGGCGGTAAGGCCGTTCGTTGAATATTTATCCAGAACGGATCCACCTTTTACAACGATGGACACACGAACCGGTCCCTCCGCCGACTGTGTCTGGACGGTATCTTCCGCCGCTGCCTGACGCTCCGGATTCAGCTCCGTAGGAACGGTGTCGTTGCTGACCTTCTGAACCTTAACCTTGACATTTTTCGTGTCGTTTGCTGCAAGCGCCGGGATAACCGCCGCAGACAGGCACAAAACAATTGCCAGGATCAGGCACACAAGTCGCTTTGTCAGATGTGCTTTCACTGTCTTTCCTCCTGCTTTTCCGCCGCAAGCCCCATTCCGCCATTTCCTGTAATTCTTGAATATATATATATATATATTCATTTCTTGAAATTTCTCAAGGTTTTCGGAACTTTTTAAGCAAATTACGGCCAATTTAATTTTGATTATAATGATGCTTTACCGAATTAGCAAGTGAAAATATTGCATCAAGTTCGCGTGAAATTCTCTCTCACTTTTGGTGATTTTGTCAGAGCCTCCTACATGCCTTTCAAGCATTCGGGTACACAGGAATGCACACTTTTCCATACACTATGTAGCGGCACAATACGTTAGAATTATTTCTGGCTCATGATATTGTTTCCCTGCTGTTTTTTCTAAATTATTTAGAATTGCTTTTTCTATCATTCTGTGTTGAGCGCCTCAGTGACCTCCTGCGCGATGCGCTGCCGTTCCTCCTCGTTTTCCGCCCGCGCATATCGTTCCAGCGCGGCATCCCGCAGTTCTGCTGCCTGCCGGGACCACACCTCGAACTCGCTCTTGGTCATCAGACCGCTTCTGATGCGGGCGAAATATTTTTTGTAAGCCCGTTGGTGAACCTTCCAGACATCGTTGTTCTCTACTTTGCTGCGGAAACTGCTGCTCGCGCCGATCTCACGGCAGGTCTTGCCGTCCTGCCCCGGTGCAGGTTCTGTGCAATAGGCATAGGTCGCTCCCGGTTTCTGTAAAAACCAGCGCCCGCAGTTGGTGCAGCGTTTCGGTACAAAGCCCTTTTGCAGCCCCTTCATGAACTCCACATAGACAAAATCCAGCAGCCGGTCGAAGTACATCCTCTCGACGATCTCGGCTTTTTCCTTCTCGCCGCGGATGCGGTACTGCGTCTTCACCGGCGGCGCGTCTGTCTCAGGGTTTTCGCCGAGACTGACACCGCTGATAAAAGCTCCATATCCGCGCGAACAGATCATCGGTGCCAGAGGAATTTTCTTCTGGCCCTTTTTCTTTTCAAATACCGCGCCCGCAAAAACACCATCGAGGAACCACGCATACCGTTCCTGAATCAAACGAATATCGTCGATCTGCTGCTGCATGAATGCGGGCAGATCATGATCTTCCTGCATCACGAACTCCGCAAAAGCATCCTGTGCTTCTCCGACCGCAAACGCCTCGACCGGCATATCGCCAAAGACGCGAAAGTCCTCCAGATACAGCCGGTAGAGCGGCAGAGAAGCCAGTCCCTTCTTCATGTCCATGTAAGCACGCAGGACATTATCACTTTTTTCTTGAACGGCTGTGTTCAGCTGATTCAGCAATTCCTGAAAAGGTGCGACATCAAGGTTCAGTATTTCCGTCAGCACCGCTCCATACGGCTGCGGCATCGTTCTATCCTCTACCCAATAGGCGGATGCACCAAATTCGACTTTGGTGTTTGTCTGCGGCCGATGGAAATCAAATAAGTCTTTTCCTAAAACGCCCATAAGCTGTTTCCTCATTAGAGAATGTATTTGCATCGATATAGTGTATCTATTGAAATGATACATTACCTATTTTCAAAAGTCAATCCTTATGTTACGATATCGGTGCGGGAAATCGAAAATAAAAATCGCAGCAACAATATCGAAAGGAGGTGACAGTATGAACAAACTACACACTATCAATGCGGAAGATCTGCAAAACAGGACATATGAACCGACGCACTTTCTGGTAGATGAGCTTATTCCAGAGGGCTTGCACATCCTCGCGGGCGCACCGAAGATCGGCAAGTCTTGGCTGGCTTTGTGGCTCTGCTTATGCGTTGCACAGGGGCAGCCGCTGTGGAATTTTGCAGTAACGCAGGGTGAAGTGCTGTATCTCAGTCTTGAAGATTCGTTCCAGCGTATCCAGACGCGGCTCTTTGATCTGACGGAAGATGCGCCGCCGACGCTACATTTTACAATCATGGCTGATACATTAAAACACGGTCTGGAGCAGCAGATCGAGCAGTTTTTGAACGAACACCCCAGTACAAAACTGGTTGTCATTGATACTTTGCAGCGCGTCCGCAGCGTAGGCGGTGACAGCAATCTGTACGCAAATGACTATCAGGACATCGGGCTTTTGAAACAGCTTACGGACAAGCGGCACATCGCGATTCTCTTGATTCACCATCTGCGCAAGCTCCACGACGACGATCCGATGAATATGATCTCCGGCTCGACGGGCTTAAGCGGCGCGGCAGATTCGACCTTTGTTCTCCAGAAAAATTCGCGTCTTGCCAACATTGCCTCGCTGCACTGCACCGGGCGGGACATCGCAGATCGCACGTTAAAACTGGAATTCGGAGAGGAAGATCACGTCTGGAAACTGCTTGAGGACAGCAAAACTTGCAGCGGCGCTTCTAAGATTTCGGCACTTCAAATCGAAAATCTTCTCTCTGAACTTCTACAAAAAGAGACCGAAATCAGCGCCCCTGCGAAAGTGCTGTTGGAAAAGATCGACCCTGCCGGAATCGAGGGTTGGACACCGAACAGCTTTTCGCATCAAATCCGAAAAAGCGTTGACGCTCTAAGGAAAAACGGCATTTTCGTATCATTCCGAAAGAGTAACGGCGAGCGCCTCATCTGCCTGAAAAGGGTCGATGGTGCCGATCTTCCCACCGTGGAAAAAATCGACCCTATCGACCCTGCTGGCGTACCGAGCACCCGCAGTGCGCCGTGAGGCGCGTGTCGCCGCTGTGTGCGGTTTTCTGCCCAGACTGCGAGTGTGCGCGGCGCAACGGGAAAAGCCAACGTTGCGCCAACGTGCGGACAATGTGAAAAAACGCAGGCGCAATACGCCAAACCAACGCAGAGAAGCCCCGCCGCGGCGG
>ULVW01055513.1_pt1 | contig 11288 bp, 7 predicted proteins | sample 1959801 | NCBI WGS metagenome assembly ULVW01 (sample SAMEA4835796, study PRJEB28245) | human gut metagenome | biome: gut microbiome; material: fecal sample | place: Denmark | collected 2008
TTACCGAACTTGAAAAACGGGGACTTCGCTCCCTGCTGGTCGAAGGAGGAGCTGCGACGCTCCGGATGTTCTTCGCCGAAAATCTGGTCGATACCTTCCGGCTGGCTGTCAATCCGGCCGTAAAAGTGGGGGATCCCCGGGCACCCCGTTTGGAGATCGGTTCCAATTATCTGCAAACGTCGCATTCGACCGAATCGTTGGGAGGAATGCGGGTCACGACCTATGCGATCAAACCCGACCGGACCGCCGAAGACCGCCGCTACCTGCAAATGGCGATCGACGAAAGCCGCAAATGCACCCCATCGACCTCTTCCTATTGTGTAGGTGCAGTGATTTTAACGACTGACCGAAAGATATTTACGGGTTATACTCACGAAACCTCCCCGACCCACCATGCCGAACAGGAAGCGATTCTGAAAGCGCTTGCAGCGGGTGTCGAACTGCGGGGTGCGACCATCTATTCTTCGATGGAACCGTGCTCCGAACGAAAAAGTGAACCGGAAAGTTGTTCGGAATTGATAATTCGGCACGAATTTCGCCGGGTAGTTTTTGCTCTATATGAGCCGGACTGTTTCGTTTGTTGCCAGGGCGCCCTGAACCTCCGTCGCCACAGGATCGAAGTCAGCGTCGATGACACGCTGTCCGATCAGGTCCGAACGATAAACGCACATATCGGCCATCGATAGGCTTGGCTATTTTTTGTTCTGTTTTACGCCGAATATTGGCCTAAATAGCCACAACAAATTATACGTACGAATATTCGCACTATCTTCGCATAAAAATTTAGAAGACCATTTTATGAACCGTATAATCGTTTCATTTTTCGCTCTGTTAGCTGCCGCACCTCTGGCGGCTCAGGAGCAAACACCCCGGGTACTTTCCCTGGATGAAGCCCTGGAGATCACCCTCTCCGGAAGTCCGGTCATCGAAGCCTCGCGTTACGAAGAAAAAGCCGCCCAGCAGGAACGGCGGGCAGCGATCGGCTTGCGTATGCCGCAAATCAGCGTAGGCGGAACCTACACCTATTTGGGCAAGGACATCGGATTCGACTTCAACGATTTGAAAGGGCCTGTCGGAAACATCACCCACGACATTCTCGGCAGCGGGCTGATCCCGACCGAATTGATCCCCCAGATTCAGCAACTTCTCACCCCGGTCATGGGAGCGGATTGGTTCCTGACATTGCAGGACCGCAGTCTCGGATTCGTCGGAGGGCAGGTAACCCTGCCGATCTATATGGGCGGCAAGATCAACACGGCCAACCGTGCCGCGAAAATCAACGAAAAGACTGCAGTCGAGCAGGGAAACCAAAACCGCAACGCGCTGGTTTCGGAGCTCGTGGAGCGATACTACGGTCTGGCGCTGGCCCGACAGGTCGTCGAAGTACGCCAGCAGGTAGTGGATGGAGTAGGCCAACATCTGAAGGATGCGATCGCCCTCGAACAGAACGGTATGATCCCCCACAGCGAACGTCTTTACGTCGAATTCAAGATGGCCGAGGCGGAGCGGGAGCTTCAAAACGCCCGGTTGCAGGTCGAAACCATCGCCAGTGCACTGAATAATACGCTCGGACAGCAGGCAGAGGTTCTGCCCGTAACGACGATGTTCGTACTCGGCAACCTGGAAGACGTAGCCTATTACAAAGACCTGGCGGCCAAGTTCAATCCGCTGCTCAGCCAGGTAGCCCTCAAGCGCCAGTTGGCCAAGGAAGGAGTTCGGTTGCAACGGGCCAATTTCCTGCCGCAGGTCGCGGCGATGGGCGGAGCCTCGTTCTACAACTACCAGGTAACTAAAATAATGCCCCGCTGGGCAGTAGGTGTCGGCGTTAATCTCAAGATTTTCGACGGCCTGAACCGCGAATACAAATATTCGGCGGCAAAACAGACGGTCAAGCAAGTGGAAGTGCTGGAAATGAAAGCCGGCAAGGACATTGCAGTACTGATCGAAAAACTCTACAACCAAATGAACAACTATGCCAACCAGATGAAGTCGATCGACGCTTCGCTCGCATTTGCGGAGGAGTATCTCAAAGCCAAGAATGCGGCATTCCTGGAAGGTATGAGTTCCTCCTCCGACCTGGTGGATGCCGAACTGAATCTCGCCAAGGTGCGCACCGAGCGTATGCAGACCGCCTACAATTACGATGTCGCACTGGCCAAGTTGCTCGAAGCCGCCGGCATCAGCGATGAGTTCATCAGCTACCTGCACCGTACCGACGCCCGTCCCATTCATTTCGACAAAGAGTAAATATAGATAATCTCATGAAAAAAAGTACCATTGTCACGATCATTCTGATTGCCGCCGCTGTCGTGCTGGGCGTCATCTTCATCAGTTGGTATTTACGCAAGGCCACGCCCCTGTACATCCAGGGAACGGTGGAATGTACTACATACAAAGCTTCGTCGAAAGTTCCCGGCCGTATCGAGGAGATGAAAGTAGAGGAGGGACAGCACGTCACCAAGGGCGAACTGCTCTACACGCTCTCGACCCCCGAACTGAATGCCAAGTTGCAACAGGCCGAAGCCGTGAAGAGCGCCGCATCGGCCATGGACCAGAAAGCCCTCACCGGTGCCCGTATCCAACAGAAGGAAGCCGCACTGAATCTCTGGGAAAAAGCCCAGGCAGGACTGTTGTTGGCCCAGAAAACCTTCGACCGCGTGAACAACCTCTATGAACAAGGCGTCGTTCCGGCCCAGAAGCTGGATGAAGCCCGCGCCAACCTGCAGGCGATGCAGGCGACCGAGCGTGCGGCCAAAGCGCAATGCGAACTGGTTTCGACGGAGCCAGCAAGGAGGAGAAAGAGGCGGCAGCCGCCCAGGTACGGCAGGCCGAAGGCGCCGTTTCGGAAGTGGAGTCCTATCTTTCGGATGCCTTGGTTTACGCCCCTGTAACGGGCGAGGTTTCGACGATCATCGCCGAAGCCGGCGAACTGGTCGGAACGGGTTATCCCGTAGTGGCGATTCTCGATATGAGCGACGTATGGGTGACCTTCAACATCAAGGAGGATCTGATGCCCGACATCCATATCGGAACCCGTATGACAGGCTATATCCCGGCCTTGGACCGCAGCGTGGAGTTCGAGGTGACCTATATCGCTGTGCAGGCCGATTTCGCCACCTGGTCCGCAACACGCACGCAGGGCGGCTTCGACATCCGCACCTTTGCCGTCAAAGCCAAACCCACGCAAGACGTGGAATACATCCGGCCGGGTATGAGCGTACTGGTGAACTGGAAAGACATCGCCAAATAATTCAGAAAGGGTAGCGTATGCCGGGCTTTTTCAGCAATACGCTCGCCGTCCTGCGGCGAGAGATCTACCGGGTCGCACGTCAGCCGATGTATTGGCTGCTGACGGTGATTCTGCCGATCGTCGCGTTCGCATTCTTCGCGGTGTTGTTATACAAGGGAGTGGCACGCGACATTCCGATCGCCGTCGTGGACCAGGACAACAGCACCCTCTCCCGCAAAGTGACGCAGATGATCGACGCGACGCCTACGGCTTGGGTCGCTTACGGCGTACAGGGAATGGAAGAGGCCGAACGACTGATGCTTCAGGGCAAGGTCATGGGAATCGTTCTGATTCCCGATTTCTTCGAAAAGAACATTCTCAACAACAGCCAGACCCATCTGGAAAGCTACCTGACCGGCACGAACATTACGGTAAACGGTCTGCTGGCGAAGGATTTGCAAACGACTGTCACCACTTTTACCGCCGGTATCCAGCTGCAACTGCTGATGAAACAAGGGCTGACCGAAAAACAGGCTATGGCGCAACTGATGCCCGTACGGTTCGACAAACATGTGCTATTCAACCCGCATATCAACTACGGCTATTACCTTTCGCCGAGTTTTATGCCGATGATGCTTCTGATCTTCACGATCATGGCGACGATTTTCGTCATCGGAACCGAACTCAAGAACGGCACGGCCAGGGAGTGGTACGACACGGCCGGAGGCTCGGTCTTCGCGGCCTACGCGGGCAAAATCCTGCCGATTACGGTCATTATGTTCCTGATGTCGGAATTGATGCTCCTGGTCATCTTCAAGGTGGTCGGCGTACCGCTGAACGGCAGCCTGACGGTCATCACCATCAGCAATCTGCTCTTCATCCTGAGTTACCAGTCCCTCGGTGCGATGATCGTCACCGTGTTGAGCAATTTGCGCCTGTCGCTTTCGATCGGCGGCGGTTACTCGGTACTGGCCTTCACGTTTTCGGGCCTTACGTTCCCGATTATGGCTATGAGCAAACCCATGCAATGGTTCTGCTGCATCTTTCCGTTCACATTCTACACCGACATCATGGTCGATCAGGCCCTGCGCGGTGCTCCGGCGATATACTCGTTGCCCGACATGGGCATCATCGCCCTGTTCATCATTCTTCCGCTGCTGTGTCTGCCGCGCCTGCGCACCATCTGCACGAATAAAAAATACTGGGGGAGATTATAGCGATGAGTCGATTTACCAAACAGATAACCTCTTACTGGCAGCAGTTCCGCACCGTCGTCCGCAACGAATACGGCTCGATCTTCACGGATGCCGGCGTGATTCTCGTGCTGGTGCTCGCCCTGCTGATCTATTCCACGCTCTATTCGCTGGCTTACGGGACGCAGGTACTTCGTAACGTGCCGATCGGAGTAATCGACATGAGCAACACTTCGACCAGCCGTCAGTTGATCAATACCTTCAATGCCGGACCGAACGTCTATGTGGCCTACGAACCCGGCGACATGGACGAGGCCAAACACCTTTTCTACGACCGGGAGATATACGGCGTGGTTTACATCCCCTCCGATTACGAGGAAAAACTGCTCGGCGGACAGCAGGCGGTCGTTTCGCTCTATGTCGATGCCAGCTATTTTCTGATGTACCGCCAGGCGTTCCAGGAGCTCGTGTCGGGCATCGGCACCACAGGAGCTATGGTGGAATTCCAGCGGTTGATCGCAAAAGGAGCCAACATCCCGCAGGCTACGGCCACGACGCAACCCGTGATTTACCAAAGCCACAACTTGTTCAATCCCTATCTGGGATACGGATCGTTCGTGATGCCGGCTATCATCATGGTCATCATTCAGCAGACGATGCTGATCGGTATCGGTATGATCGGAGGCACCTGGAGCGAATTCGGACTTTACAAGAAACTCATTCCTCCGGGACGCCGGAGAATGTCCACGCTGCCCGTCGTGGCAGGCAAAGCGTTCGTTTATGCGTCGATCTACGCCGTCACCCTGTTTTATATTCTGGGACTGCACTACAAATTGTTTCATTTCCCGACCAACGGTCACACGGCGGACATCATCGCCTTTCTCATCCCGTATCTGCTGTCCTGTATTTTCCTGGGCATCGCCGTCTCGACGCTGTTCCAGCGGCGCGAACAGTCGATCATGCTGTTGCTCTGGTGTTCGATCCCGGCTCTGATGCTCAGCGGAGCTTCCGTACCCCGCGAAGCGATGCCTGAATGGCTCTACCTGTTCGGCCAGATTCTGCCGAGCAGCAGCGGGGTAGAAGGATTCATCCGAATCCAAAGTATGGGGGCTTCGTTCAGCGACGTGCTGCACGAGGTACGTATCCTGTGGATTCTCACGATAGTTTACGGCGGATTCGCCGCTGTCGGCATACACCTCCGCCTCAAGCAGGCCGCAGGTAAATAGCCCGATTAAAATATGATTTTCTTTCCAAACATCGAATCAGGCTATGAAACGGCTTGTTTTTACTCTTTTTACCGTATTTGCGGCAACAGCGCTTTGCAGCGCTCAAAATCCGAATGAAACGCGCGTTGTCAAAGACGCTGCCGGACGCGTGAAGTACACCGTCCACAAAACAGGGAATCGGGAAATAATCAAGGATTCGAAGGGAAGGATCACAGGCACGACACGCGAAACAAAGGAACGCAAATATTATTACAATTCAAACGGCTCGTCGGCAGGTACAGAAACAAAATGGGAACCGGCAAGCAGACAGCGGAAAAGTCATCATACGGCAAGTCCTGAATCGAATGACCGGAAGTAATTGGATCCGGGAGTGCCATTTCCATCCCGAAAGGTTGTAGCGACTCGGGCAGGCATATTCCGCAACGTTATGGGCCTGATCGCAAAGGTGCTGAAACAAAAAGAGGGGGCAATACCCCTCTTTTTAATCATATCGTGCAACCGGGACTCATATCGCTTTACCGGTGCGGCGGACGGAACCCGCCTCCGGGAGCGGTGCTGCGTCCCATACCGACGGCTCCCGACGGGCGGTCCGAAACGCCTTGATAATCCTTGATGTTCTTCGAACCCTTCTTGCCGAAGAACCGCAGGTTATAGACGAACTGCACACAGTAATAACGTCCCACTACGCTGTTCCAAGAATTTTGTGTCCAACCCGAACCGGTCGTGCGCACGAACGCTTTATTCTGATTGAAAATGTCGTTTACGCCGATGTTGATTTCCCCCAGCTGGTTGCGAAAGACCTTCTTGCCCACGAACAGGTTGCAGAGCAGATAGCTGTCGTCGTAATCGTTCGTGAAACCCAGATACTGGATATAAGAAGCGCTGCCCGAGAGGGAGAATCCCCGGCCGAAGATGAACTTGAACGACGCCGCAGCCTGATGGTTGAAATAACGGTTCTTTCCTCCGGTAGCGGCGAGGGAATTGACGGCTTCGTTGTACGTGCCGTCCCACGAAAGGGTGAAGTCCACATTCTCGGAGATGTTGCTGCCCAACACTACGCCCGCTTCGTAACCGAGGTTGCCCGTATTGTTCCGCTCGCCGTCCACAAGGCTCGGAATACGCGAATAGCTTACGCCGCCCCGCAGATTCAGGTTACTCTTGATGAAATTCACCGGAAACCCGTAACTTGCCCGCGCCCGCACATCCCAGTAGCCGTCCATATTCGTCCATTCGGTGAACTGCAACGGACGGTAAACCGTATTGTCGATCTCCAAAGTAGGACGGTAGCGGGTGCTGGTCGTAATATAGTCCTGGGTCGTTTCGGCCCGGAACATCAGCATAAAAGTACGACCCTTCTCCGCATTGGAATTGACGTAGTGCATACTCAAATTATGGCTGTACGAAGGCCGTAAGTCGGGATTACCCCGCGTGATGTATTGCGCATCCGATACGTCATAGACATTTTGCAACTGGGTAACCTCCGGGTTGTCCGTATAGGAGCGCAGGAACATTCGCAGCGTATTCTCCCGGTTCAGGTTGAACTGTCCCACCATAAAATAGGTCACATTGTTGTAGGCGTGCTTGATCTCTTCGGAGCCGGTACGGATCACCTCACCCGAAAGGCTCGAACGCTGATAATAGACGTTCGCAGCGAAAGTATTGCGGTCCTTGGAGTAGTTGAAGCCGGGGCCGAGAGAGTGCACCGTATAGCTGCTCTTGTAAGCGTTCGACAGCAAGGGATCGGGAAGCAATCCCGTAATATCGTAATCCTCGCCGGTCCGGTAGGTTTTCTTGTCGCTCTGCTGGTAATTGTACGACGTCCGATACCCGAGGCTCACCTGCGAATATTTGGATACGGGCTCCGTATAGGTCAGGCGGCCGTTCAGCCGATAACGGTACGAAGGATTCATCATGCGCTGGTAAATCAGCTTTTTCAGATCGTTCTCGTCCGGATCGGGATCGAGGTCGGGGTAATCCTCGTAAATACCGAAATCGTTGGTATGGGAGTTTTGCTTATTCTGGGAGTCGAAATAGTTGAAAAAGCCGTCCACCGTAAGCGTACGTCCCGGCTTACCCAACCGCACGCGGTAAATGGCCGAAGTATTGACGCTGTAACCGTTTCGGAAGGCATCCTCGAAATTGTCGATGATGCTGTAACCGCTTTCGCCGAACTGTCGCCCGTAAGTCGTACTGAACGGATCGTTCGACTGGAAACTCAAGCCCGGGCGGATCATCAGCGACTGGTTGTCCGCGATTTTCCATTCGATGCGGGCATTCAGGCGGTTGTTGAAATTCTGTATCCGGGAATAACCGTCGGTGAAAAGCGTATCGATCGGTGCCGGCTCCTCGTACCAACGCTCGGTACGCGCCCGATTGACCGTACGGGTTCCGTTGAAGAAGTAGCTGCCCTGGAAAGTCACCTGATCCCGACTGCCCCAGGTATCCGAATAATTGACACCCACTGCATTTACCGAAGCCACGCCGTCCTGGTGACGAACCATATATTGTCCCACGCCACGGCCGAAGCGACCGCCGCCATGTCCTCCGCCGGAATTGCCCGTAACACCCAGAATATCCTCGAACGAAAAGTTCTGCTGATTGACGTTGTTAAAAAGACCGATCAGCGACAGACGGCTGGAGCCGCTGAAAAAATTGACGTTGCCGCCGACCATATACTTGTTTTTGGCTTCGGTTTCCGTGTCGGCGTCGTAACCGTAACCGGCATATGCCTTACCGAATATGCCCTGACGCATATTTTCGCGTGTGACGATGTTGATCGCCTTATAGCTTTCGCCGTCGTCCATACCCGAAAACTCGGCCTGGTCGCTCAGCTTGTTGTAAACCTCGATCCGTTCGACCGCTTCGGCCGGCAGCGACTTGATCGCCGATGTCACGTCCTCGCCGAAAAACTCCTTGCCATCGACGAATACTTTCTGGATCGTTTCGCCCTGCGCCTCGACAGCGCCGTTATTGACCGTAATGCCGGGCATCTTCTTCAACAGCCCCTCGACGTCGGCATCGGCAGTCACCTTGAACGCATTGGCATTATAGCTTACCGTATCGCCCTTTTGAGAAGTGCGGAGTGCCTGCACCTCCTTCACTACGGTCTCGATGGCGATGGCCGCCTCCCGCAGTGCGATCTTTCCCAGGTTTTCGGACGGCTGCGTCACCCGAAACTCCTTTTCGGCCTTTTCATATCCCATGAAAGTCACGGCCAGGGTATATGAACCATAAGCGAGGCCGCGCACTTGCAATGCGCCTTTGTAACCCGATGTATAATATTTCTTCTGATCGGGGTGGGCTTTGGGTACGATTTCTATCACGGCACCCGGTACCTCTTCTCCCGTTTCGGCATCTACCACGGTGAGCGTAATCACACCGCTCTGGGCCTGCGCCCGAGCCAAACCTATCGTACACAAAAATACAAGTAAACAAATTGCTCTAATCATCTCCCATCATTGTCGTCACACGGCAAATATACGATAAAAATCGACTTTTTTCACTGTCCAGAACATGAAAAAAGGATGAAACAGGTCGGCCTGTTTCATCCCTATAAACGGAAATATCGGCGAATTATTTCGACTTTCCGCCTACTTTTTATCCACACACGGAGCACCGTTACAGGGTCTGCGGTGATGTCCGGGATTCGCATCGCCTTTTCGACATGCCGGTCCGGCGCAATCGACCTTTCGGGCGGGACACTCTCGGCATTCGATCCATTGGGCATACTGTTCGGGCGTCAGAACCGCCTTCATCCGGCCGGCCATCTGTTCACGCTGCTGTGCCATCGCTTCACGCGATTTTTCAGCCATCTCCCGGCGTTCGGCCCGGTGCTCCCTCATGGCTTGAGCCTGTTCCAGGCAAATAGGGTAAACCTGTTTTACCTGTTCGTCAGAGAGCGACAGGTTTTCTTTCATCCGGTCGGTCATCTTTTTCGCAACCTGCTCCGTAGTAAGTTCTTTGTGTTCGGCACGACGATTATGGTGTCCCTTCTGGGCCCATACCGTACCCGTTGCCAGCACCAGCGCTGCCAGTACGACGATCAAGAATTTCGCTTTCATATCAACTACCATTTTAATTGTTACCGGTCTTTATAACCGAATGTACTCTTGCAAACCAAGCGCCAATCTCTTCCGACAAATGGAAAAAACGACTTATTCCTCCTTAAACCACGAAGCATACAGTTGGTAATCACGGGCTGTACGCAGTACGATCTCGTCCCGTTGTTCCGGGGTTATCTCCTTGACTTTTTTGGCCGGAATACCCGCATAGACCGAATTGGGTTCGAGCTTGCTGCCTGAAAGCACCAGTGCGTTGGCCGCTACGATGCACCCGGACGCTACTACGGCATTGTCCAACACCGTGGCGCCCATACCGATCAGGCAGTTGTCTTCGATGATCGCGCCGTGAATTACGGCGTTATGTCCCACCGACACGTCGTTGCCGATATGGGTCTGCGACGGGTGCTTCGAGCCGTCGAACAGGGTGTGGATCACCACGCCGTCCTGGATGTTCGTCCGATCGCCGATGGTGATCGTGTTCACATCGCCGCGTAACACGGCGTTGTACCAGATCGAACAGTCGCGGCCCACCGTCACGTCGCCGACAAGCACGGCGGTTTCCGCCAAAAACGTATTTTCACCCACCTGCGGGGTATGTCCCCGTATCTCTCTGATATATGCCATAATTCGATATGTATTAGTTGGTTCTTACTCTTTTTCAGCCGCCGCATGCTTGGCTTGCTGCCACAACTCTTCCATCCGGTCGAGCGACAGCTCGTGCAGGGTATGCCCCTCGGACGAAGCACACTCTTCCATATAATTAAACCGATTCATGAACTTTTTATTGCTTCGCTCAAGTGCAGATTCGGGGTCGATCCCGTACAGGCGGCAAGCATTCACCAGGGCGAACAGCAGGTCGCCGAACTCCTCCTCCATCGCCGTACGGTCGCCGGATGTCATTTCGGCTTCGACCTCGGCGGTTTCCTCCTTCACCTTGGCCCAAACATCCTCTTTTTTCTCCCAGTCGAACCCCGTCGCCGCCGCTTTCTCACCGATGCGGTAGGCCTTCACCAATGCAGGCAGGCTCACGGGAACACCTCCCAACGTACCGCTCCGACGGTTTTTCTTACGCAGTTTCAATGCCTCCCAGTTGGCTTTGACCTCTTCCGGAGTATCGGCATGCACCTCCCCGTAAATGTGAGGATGGCGATAGACCAGCTTGTCGCACAAAGCGTTCACCACATCGGCATAATCGAACGCCCCGGCCTCCTCGCCCAGCTTGGCATAGAAAACCACGTGCAACAGCAAGTCGCCGGCCTCTTCCTTGATACCGTCGAGATCCTTGTTCAGGATGGCGTCGGCCAATTCGTACGTCTCCTCGATCGTGTTGTTTCGGAGTGTTTCGAAGGTCTGTTTGCGATCCCAGGGACACTGTTCGCGCAGCGTATCCATAATTTCCAACAGGCGGGCCGTCGCCTTCAGTTTGTCTTGTTTCATCGTATTGTTTCTGTATTTTGACCGATAACGAAGCGAATATTCGCAATCCAAGCGAACACCTTTTTTCCATATTCTTATGGTTTTTGCAAGTTTTTTAAGAGTAAATAGGAGTATAAAATTCATTTCTTTTGATGACGGCGAA
>ULVW01106480.1_pt1 | contig 11269 bp, 8 predicted proteins | sample 1959801 | NCBI WGS metagenome assembly ULVW01 (sample SAMEA4835796, study PRJEB28245) | human gut metagenome | biome: gut microbiome; material: fecal sample | place: Denmark | collected 2008
AACTCCTTTAGCTTTTATGCACTGGAGATTTTAATTCGCGTGATATTCTTAGGAAATTTTTCGATTTTGAGCAATAAAAAACCGCGCCGGGAAGGTTTTTCACATCCAAAGCGCGGTTCTGTCTAGAGTCGGGCCAGAATTATTATTTGATCGTATTGTTTTTTAAAACAGGCTTTTGCGTCTGTTTTATGGAGATGGGGTCTTGGCCGCATCCTGAGAATGTGCAGTTTTCTATCGTTGTGGAAACATTTACGGCGCCTTGGTTTGGCATTCCTTTTGTGAAAGCCGCTGCGTCTAATATGGCTATTCCCTCTTTGCCTCCTGCACCCCAGAAATTGCAGTCTTTAAATGAGCAATTTTTTATGGTGACATTTTCGGTGCGGCAGCCTTCATACCAGTAGTTGGCGTCATTCTCCATTAAGATGGCGGGAAGCGTGGTGCGCTCAAAAGAGCAGTTTTCTACGTTTGCTTCTGCGACTTTTATCAAGAAACCTCGGGCCCGGTTGCCTCTGACCTTGCAGTTTTTTATGTTGAGAACGGGGTTGGACGAGTAGTTCCCCATCGGCATTCCATTTGCAACAAAGTCCGGCAGGGGAGTCTCGAGCGATATGACGGCGAACTTATCCTTTGCGTTGACGTCCACTTTTGAAACTTTTGAGAAAGTTTCCATCCTCAGCCAATTGTCTTTTGTCCCGAAAGAAATTGTGTCTCCGACTTTTGGCAGGTATTCGGCTGGGAATCCGCCTTGCCGCTCCTTGCCCCATTTTACCTTTATTGTCTGGGGATCCAGTTTTTCGGAAAGCATCCAGTACATCTGGTGCACGTTTGTGGCGTCGTCGCCCATTTTTTCGAAAGTCGAATTTAAAATGTCTATGCGTCCGCGGCAATAGTTGAAATGAGTGGCGTCGGCGGTTGCTGACATAAACAGATCTTTGGTTTTGGACTGCACTTTTAAGTTGTCTATGAGAATATTTTCCGTATCTGAGCCATGTATTCCCATTCCGGGGTGTGAGTTTATTGTCACGTTGTATACGCGCAGATTTTTTGCCGCGTGCGAGTTTATGACGCCGGGGCCGTAAACTTCATAGCGAACCAGCACGACATCGCCGACTTTCGGCATTCTCGCGTACTTTTCGAGCGGCACGCGCATTGTGTCTTCGGAGAGCTTCTTTATCTTGAGCTTTGTTGCCAGCTGGTAGTTGTCTATTCTATACTTGCTGTCTCCGCCCATGGAGTCGTTCTTTTGGTCAAATGATATTATTCCTTTGGGATGGGCTCCGTCTTTGACTTTGTGCGGCGGAATTACTTTGCAGTCGAAATATCCGTCGCCGACTGCTGTGACCACGGCTCCGGCAAAGGGAACTTCGTTTGCGTCAAAGGTTATATTTGCGACAGTGATGTCGCTGCTGTCGCTGACTTGGAAATTAGTATACATCTTGTGGTGGACAAGGGTTGCTCCGTTGCCGTCGAACATTACTGCCTTTGCGCCTATTACAGGTATTGCGGCCCCGCGGTCGAATGTCATAAGGTCGTAATTTCCCTTTTCGAGGGCTATGCGCACTCCGCCGCCTTGCTTTTTTGCGGCCTCAAGTGCGTCGCGCAGGGCTTTGGCGTCGTCTTTCCCGTCGTTTGGTATGGCGCCGAAATCTCTTGCGTTTATAGTTGCGGGATAAAGTTTTTTAGCTTGTTCAAGCGTGAGCACGGCATATCCGTTTTCGCCATTCGCCTGGGTATCGCCGGCGTCCTGTTTTGCGCAACCGGCGGCAAATGCCAAAGCGCAGAGCAGCAGTACTGTTTCTTTCATTTTATTTCTCCTATTTTATTTTGTTATATTAAATGCAAATGCGTCTATATGCGTGGATGGGCAAGGTCAAAGTTCCTCATTCAAAGGCCTGTGGATTCTCAACTTCCCTTTCTACGGGAATCGGTGTTCCATCTTTGCTTTTCTTCCAAGTTCGCACTGTCGTGTTTGCGCTTACTCCCGGTGTTAGCGCTTCGTCGACTCCTCTGGGATTAAAGCCCATAGACTCGCATCCGGGAAGCAATAAGAGCGCAAAGGCTGAAAAAAATATTTTTAGCATGTTCTTCATAGGCCCGCGTTTTTTTCGATTTATTAAAGCCGCAAGTCGGAATTATGCAAGCGTATTTGCAATAAACAAAGCTTTTAGCTGATTTTGCCGCTTAATATATCTTGACAATACTTTAGAAAATATGGATACTTAACTTTAATCAAACGTTTGAGGTTTTGATTTATACGTTTATTTTTATGAGAGGGAAAGGAAATGGAAAAATTTAACAGACGCGATTTTATCAGATTGGGTGCAATGGGTTCTCTGGCGCTTGCGTCCCGCGGATTGGTGTTTGCTGAGCCTCAAACTGCGCCGGGAGGCGCACGGACGTTCAAGATGAAGTTTGCGCCCGGGCGCGGGAACGAAGTTTTCAGAACCATAGCCGGCAAGGACCCTCTGAAACGGCTGCAGTTTTTTAAAGACCAAGGCTTTATTGCGGTGGAAGGAATAGTTTGGATATCCCACAAGCCTTTGAGCGATAAAGAAAAACAGATGCAGCAGGACATTGGAGACCTAGCGAAGAAGTTGGGGCTTGAAGTTGGATGCATGAGTTCCATGAACGAAAAGGACTTTCCGACGATGTCAGCCAATCAAGTTCCGTCCAAGGAGAAAGTCATACGCGACAAGTCGGCAATACGCGATTTTCTCGTCTGGCAGATGGACAACACTTTCGACATTCTAAAAAGGGTCGGTTCCAAAACATTTATAATTGGGCCTGGCACGGTGGATAAAGAGCTTTCTTGGAACAAGCAGTACGACAACGTGGTCGAAAACATGGCGTTTTGCGCCGATTATTGCAAAAAGAACGGTTTTGTTATGGAGATAGAGCCGCTCAACACAACGAGCCATCCGAACATGTTCTGCGACCGAGCCGAGCTTGGCGCGCGGATTTGCGAGGATGTAAAAAGCCCCAATTGCAAAATTCTCTACGATTTGTTCCACGAACAAATGCAAGTCGGAAACTTGGATTCCTTGGACAATCCCATAGTGTGGAAAAACATAGAGTCTTTTCATATAGCCGACGCTCCTGGGCGCAAAGAACCCGGAAGCGGCAACATGGACTATATGAAAATATTCAAGAAGATTTGGGATAAGGGATTCCGTGGAATCTTGGGGTTAGAGCACGGCCAGTCGGTCCAGTCGGCGGCTGTGGACGAGAAGATTTTGGCGACATACCGCGCCTTTGACGCGCAAGTTTAGGGCAATATGTCAATTTACACTATAAACAATTAGAACACAAAACATACAATGGATAGAAGAAACGCAATTAAGACAATGGCGTTGGCAGGAGCCGCCGCCGCTCTTCCCAGATTTTCGGGAGCTGTGGGCAACAACAGCAAAACAAGGGTAGGCCTCACAGGTTGCAGCGGCAGAGGCCTTTCGGCGGTTGGAGATATGCTTGCCGCCGCGAACGGGTCGGTGCAGATTGTGGCGATAGCAGACCTTTTCCCGGACAGGCTTGATGTGGCAATGAAAGCTTTTGAAAGGCACGAAAAGAAATTCGGCAAAGAATGCTTTGACGTACCGACTTCGCGCCGCTTTTCAGGATGGGATGCATACAAACAGCTTTTGGCGGAGAATGTCGATGTTGTAATACACGCTACTCCCCCCGTGTTCCGCCCGCTGCATTTGCGCGCAATTGTCGAGGCTGGAAAACATATGTTTGTAGAGAAGCCTGCATGCGTTGATCCGGTCCAGGCGCGCGAACTTATGGAAATTGCCGACTTGGCCGACAAAAAGGGCCTCAGCATAATTCCCGGCGTACAGCGCCGTTTCCATCCCGGGTACCAAGAAATTGTAAAGCGCGTCCAAGACGGGCAGATTGGCGAGATTGTAAGCGCGCAGGCCTACTGGCTCAATTCGCGTTTCTGGATACAGAACGGCGGCAATCTCTATTTGCAAAACAAAGACCCGATGTCCATGGAATACCAGATTCGCAACTGGTTTATATTTAGATGGGCTTCGGGTGACTGCTACGTAGAGCAGCATGTCCACAATCTTGACGTCATAAGTTGGGTAATGGGCAAGGATCCCAAGGAAGTCAACGGAGTCGGCGGCAGGCGTTTCGATCTGCAATATCCAGATTTGGGCGACCGTTTCAGCCATTTTGCGGTGGATTTCGACTTTGGAGACGGAGTCCATTGCGCCAGCTACAGTCGCCGCGAGCCAAAGTCAAAGGATTATGTCTTGGAGCGCGTCGTGGGCACAAAGGGCATAATGGAAACACACCTAGACGGCGGAATACAGCGGATTATCGGTTCAAAGCCGGTGGAAATCGACCCCAAGAAGATGCCTCAGGCGCTCGTTGAGGAACACCGCGTATTGCTGGATTCTGTCCAGAATAACAAGCCGTTGAATATGCTGCGCGAGATGGTAAATTCGACTCTGATGGCAATTGCCGGCCGCGAAAGCTGCTACTCCGGGCTCAACTTCAAGTACGACTGGATAAAGTTGCGCTCGCAGCAATCTTTCGTGCCGAAGGAATGGAAGCTTGGCCAGCACGAGCTTGAGGGCGTCCCGCTTCCAGGCGTTTACAAATTGTCTTAATTTCCTCGGCGCCGGCCACGGAAAAGGAAATTTAAAACCCATATTAAACCCGCCACTTTTCGCGAGCGGGTTTTTTTTGTCGTTAGGTTTGTAAGCATGCTCCGCGAAAACTAGTGGGTTCTATTGCTGGGCCAAAAGATTTTTTGCGGACATAAAAAAACTTGCAAGAAAGCGCGCAATTTACGATCTTAAAAGCGCAGCATTTAGTTTCGCCTTTTATTATTATGAGGATAAAGACAAAAATCGCCCTGTTCATAATAGCGCCAATTTTCATAACAGATTTGGCAGTATCATTTGTGAACGGCATAGGAAATTTCAGGACGCTGAAAAATTTGGCGGAGGAGAAATTTCTATCGCAGACGGAGAATATTGCCTTAAGGATATCGCGCGAAAATGAAGGCGGCGTGTCGATTTCCCGAACTGCTGCAACCGCCGCAAAAGTCTGGTTTGCCGACCGTTCCAACAGCACGACATATATAAGGGAGCTGTTGCAGATTTTTCCGTCGTTTGTAGGAGCCAGCATAGGCTACGAGGTTAATGCCGACCTTAACGACTTCCGCTCGGAGCGCGGCATAAAAAATTTGCGCAACGGAAGGGAGGCGACTTTCGACGGCGCAGTGGATTCCTACAATTTTAGGGCTAATCCCACTTCTGCAAGCTACGACGAATGGTTGGCAAAATCCGAGGGCGGGAGATTTGCCGCGTATTGGAATAGAGCCAAGGGGGATTTGGCTTTGGAGCCGCTAGTTGATATGAGTTCGTCGATGTACTCCGCTGGGCTAAAAAAGAAATTGGACTCCGGCAGTTCCGAACAGTTCATCGTGACGGAGCCTTATTTGTACAACAACAAAGTTTTGATGGTTGAGTATTCTGCGCCGATAATGCAGGACAGCCGTTTTGTCGGGCAGGTTGCTTTCGACAGAGACCTGACTAATTTTTCAAATTTCGTCTCTAATCTCAAGTCCAGCAGCCAGGCTGATATATTTCTTTTAAGCTCTCAGGCAAGGATAATCGCCTGCACAAAAAATCAAAACCTCCGCACTCTCTCAATATACGATCTTTATACCGACGATAGCGGCGCTTTTGTAATGTCTTTTTTGCGGGACGAAAACGGGAGGCTTGTGAGGGACGATTCCGTCTCCACCGACGTTTCCAAATTTGGCTCGGCGTATAGGGATATTTTAAGCGCGGCTTTTGAAACTGCCAAAAATTCCGGCACGCTGTCTGAAAACATACGCAAAGTGTCCTATTTTAAAGACCCTAAAACCAAGCAGACGTATTGCGTTTCACAGGCGCTGGTTCGCCCAGGCAATTGGGTTGTGGTTCAAATTATGCCTCAATCGGAGGTTTTGGCTCCGGTGTTTGCGTATATGAAAACCGAGGCGTTGGGCGCAGGCGTATTAATACTGATATTGATAGCTTCTATCGTCTTTGCAAATTCTATCTTGCGGAGGATATCGCGTGCGACTTCCGCCGCCGATGAAATAGCGCAAGGCAATTTTGACGTCGAGATAACCTCCGTGAAATCCAATGACGAAACCTCCGGGTTGCTTTCGTCAATTTCAAATATGGCGCGGAAGCTTAGAATGGCGGCGCGCCAGATAGAGGACTCCCAAACCCAGCTGGAGTCGGCTTCTTCGGCTATGGAACGCGTTTCGGCAAACTGCGAGAGCGCAATATCTGATTTCGGCAGTTCCGCCTCCTCAATATCGCATGCAGTCAGAAACATCGGAGACAACGCGGCCGAGCTTTCCAAGAATGCCGACGCCGTATGCGCCTCCGCCAACGATGCCTCAGACATTGCCGAAAATGGCCGCCGGAATGTTTCCATAATGAACGATATCGTGTCGGGGCTGTCGTCGAATACATCCGCCATAGCCCGAAGATTTTCCATTATAAGCGAACGCGCAAATACCATAAACAGCGTTGTCACAGCCGTATCTAAAGTTGCGGATGAAACTAATTTGCTTTCCTTAAATGCCTCTATTGAGGCGGAAAAAGCGGGATCTTACGGGGTTGGATTTGCTGTAGTTGCGCGCGAAATAGGCAGGCTTGCGGATCAGACTGCGGTCGCGACCTCCGATATAGACGCGATTGTAAAGGAGATGAAGTCGGCAGTTGAAGCGGGCGCGATGGAAGTTAGAAACTTTGCGGCGGAAGTTGACGGGGCTGTCGCCCAAATGGCAGCCGTGTCGTCGGCTATGGATTCTGCCATAACAAAAATCCAGTCTGTCGCGCCTCAAGTAGAGTCTCTTTCCGGAGCCATAGGCGGGCAGAGGGAATCCGTCGCGGATATAACCGCAAATCTTGCCAATCTCGACGCCGGTCTGGAGCATACGTCCGAGCTAATCCGCCGGGCTGTGGAAAGCCGCGAACGCTTGAGGGCGGCTGTTGCCAAAATGCGGGACGATATTAAGGATATAAAACCAATTTCATCCGACAACGGATAATGGATATCGAAAAGAAAATCTCCGCCCGCTGCTGGGCTGCAGACGGAATCTGGGGCAACGCCGATTGCCCTGAGCTTTCGCGCGTCGGCCACTGCCATAATTGCGAAGTTTACGTCCGCGCCGGAAGGGATTTTCTAGACCGCGCTAGGCGCGACAAAGAGGGCGGGGTTCTCGCTTCCGATGCAGGCGCGCCGGAGGCTTCTTTCATTCCGTCCGCGGATGCGGTGGTCGAGAAAGAATCTTCTTTCCTCCTTTTCAAGTGTTCGGGATTTAATTTTGCGCTTCCGATGGAAGTCGTGAGGGAAATTGCTAATTCCCGCTCCATCCACCGCATTCCACATCGTTCTGACGGAGTATTGGCAGGGCTGTCAAATATAAACGGAGAGCTAGTAATAGTTGTGGATATCCTTAAGCTAATGGATTTGGGAGAGTCCAAAAAAGAAGATTGCAAGATGGTCGTCTGCTATTACGGCGACAATGAGTTCGCATTTAACGCGGACTTTGTGTGGGGAGTAGCCCGTGTGGGGGAAAGCAAAATATCGCCTTTTGAAGCTGAGAAGCCGTATGCGGTATTTATCTCGGGAGAGTTCTCGCACGGCGGGCAAAAATATCTCTTAATAGATTGCGAACTGTTTTTTCACGCCCTTACTAGGAAATACTTATGAGTGCGGATATGTTCATGTTGGAACTTTTTATAAAAGATGCGCGCGCGCAATGCGCGGTGCTTTCGTCCAACATATTTTCCGGTAGCTCTTTTTCTGCCGATGCCTGTAAAAATGCGGCGGCGTCGCTAAAATCTTCGGCTAAAATGCTTGGATTCGACGTCTTTTCCTCGGCTTGCGCCGCTCTGGAAAGCGTTTTTGCAAAAGGCGGAGGAAAACCGTCGGCTGATTCCCCAATAGGAAAGCTGGTTAAAATTCTTTCAGAATGCGCGGAATCATTCCCGTCTGAAGTCGAGTCTAAAGTATCGGGGGCCTCGGTGGAAATTTCAGAATTGCTGCGCGAAAGGCTAGTTCTGCCCGATTCCGGACTGAATGGGAGTCCCCAGAATGCGGAAAGGCCGGAATCATCATTGGCTGTTGACGAATCAATGGCGTCGATGTTTCTTGATGAAACCCGCGCACAGCTTGCTTCAATTGGGCAGCTTTTAATAGAAATTGAAGACGACTTTAAAAATCCACAAAAGCTGGAACGCCTCATGCGCGCTTGCCATAGCATCAAGGGCGCCGCGCGGGTGGTTGGCTTGTCCGATATAGTGGACTTGACCCACAAAATGGAGGATTGCTTTGTGGCTGCCCAGAATTCCAAAATCGAACTGGACAGCGATTCTCTTGACGCCGTATTGGATTGCGTTGACTTCATTTATTCTCTAGCCGAGATAAGATTCTCGAAAATAGACAAATTAAAGCTTGGAGAGTGCATGGCCGCGCTGGACGCAATCGGCAAAGGAGCCGCGATTCCGGAAAAAACATCTCCCGAGGCCGCGCCAGGGCTTTTGGTGCAGCCTTTGCAGCCTGTGTTGGAGCAGATGTCGTCTCCATCTGCGCCCGGAAAGAAAAACGCTGCGGCAAAAGACCTTGCTGTTAAAGTGTCTGCAAAAAATCTTCGCGCTTTGATGGAACTTGCGGCGGAATCTCTAGTGGAAAACAGGAAAATAGAAAATTTCCGCGACAATCTTGCCGACTTGAAAACTTCGCAGCAAAAAACCGCAAGCATTTTGGAACAGGTTTTGTGTTCGCTCGAAGGAGTAAAAGGCGCCGAGTCTTCCGTCGAAAGAATAGAGTCCGTGAGGAGGGGCATCGAGTCGAACCTTGCGGATTTGCGCCTTCAGATATCTGAAATAGGAGAATATTCACGCCGCAGCGCCCAGCTTTCTTCGCGCCTTTACTCCGAGGTTCTTGCCAGCAAAATGCGCCCATTGGCCGAAGGTGTTCAAATGTTTCCAAGGATGGTTCGGGATTTGGCAAAATCCGCCGGGAAAAAGGTTATTTTGGAAATAGACGGAAGCGATGTTCCGGTTGACAGGGACGTTCTCGACAAGCTTGAGTCGCCTCTCACGCAAATACTGCGCAACGCATGCGACCATGGAATAGAGCTTCCGTCGGAAAGAGCCGCCCTTGGAAAATATCCAACAGGCAGGATATCCATAAAAGCCTGGCATGCTGCCGGCTTTTTAATGCTGAAAGTTTCCGACGACGGCGCGGGTATGGATATAGAAAAAATCCGCGAGAAAATTCTGCAGAAAAATCTGGCGACTCCAACAATGCTTGCGGATATGAGCGAACAGGAAATAATGGCCTTCCTTTTCCTGCCGGGTTTTACCACTAAGGAAAATGTTAGCAAATTGAGCGGCAGGGGCGTGGGGCTGGACATAGTGCACTCGATGCTTCAAGAGGTAGGCGGTACGATAGAAGTGGAATCTAAAGCGGGGAAAGGCGCGTCGTTTACTCTAAGGCTTCCCATAACAAGGTCGGTGATGAAATCTCTTGGAGCGTCTATAGACGGTCAGCTTTACGCGTTTTTGCTGAGCAAAGTTTCGGGAACGGCTCTTGTGCGCCGCGAGGAAATATTGCGGGACGACGGCGGGAGGTTCTTTATGTATTCAAACAGGCGGGTCGCCCTTGTCGACGCCGCCAGAGCCCTGGGATTCCAAGATTCCCGGAGCGAGCCTGATTTCTCGTACGTGGTTATAGTATGCCAAGCGCAGGAGTATTTCGGATTTAAAGTCGACAATATGCCGTTTGAAGTGGATTTGGTTGTCCGTCCGCTTCATCCGTTGCTCGGGCGTGTACAATGCGTTTCTTCTACTTCAATTGCAGACGACGGAACGCCTATACTGATTCTGGATATTGACGATTTGATACTGTCTGCAAAAAAAGTCTTAAAATCTTCCGGCGATATTGAAGCCGCCGATGGAACTGCTGGCAAATCTGCCTCAAAAAGGATCTTGGTTGTGGACGATTCTGCAACTGTGCGCGAAACGCAGCGAAAAATCCTCCGGCAGGCGGGTTTTGCGGTTGAATTGGCCTCAGACGGAGTCGAGGGATGGAATTGCGTGCGCCTGAACAAGTACGATCTAATCGTAAGCGATATAGATATGCCGCGCATGAATGGTTTTGAGTTGGTAAAAAAAGTCCGCTCCCGGGACAAGCTGGTCCCTATAATAATGGTGTCGTACAAAGACAGGCGCGAAGACAGCCAGCGCAGCATGGAAGTTGGCGCCAATGCGCACTTGACAAAAAACAGTTTTAGCGACAACACTTTTATTGATTGCGTAAAAAAATTCTTGGAAGATTCTAAAAATTAGGCGTCGTGCATAAAAAAAGCTTGCAAGAGGCGCGCAAAAAGGCATCCTGCCCAAAATATTGCGTTAGAAATAACCGCGTTGCTTTGGTTCGGAACAAAGTTTCTCTGCTGGGGCAATCGCTTTTATTTCCGCGAAACTTAACCTTTTACAAGGGTAAGTTAAGACGGCGAATCCGGCGACGCGCTGGGCTCGCGGGCCTTGGGTTTAAGGCTCCAAAAATTCGCGTAAAAAGGAATAAAAAAATGTCGGAACATAAATCAATAGACAAACAAGCAATAATCAACGAATACCGCTTGGACGACAAGGACACCGGTTCTTGCGAAGTCCAAATTGCAATATTGAGCGCGCGCATAGCCCACTTGACCGCGCACTTGGCGTCCAATAAGAAGGACTTCCATTCCCGCCGCGGGCTGATCGCCATGACAAGCCGCCGCAGAAAGTTGTTGGACTACCTCAAGAAAAATTCTCTTGAAAGGTACAATTCAATAATTTCTCGTTTGAAGCTCCGCAAATAACGGAAATAATTTTTTTGGAAAATTTTATAAAAGGGACGATAAGATGCTCGACATCTATTGTCCCTTTTGTTTTTATATAAATATTGTTAGTAAAAATTTCGGGAAAAATCCCGATTTGCAATAAACCGCAGGGAACGTCCGATCCGTTCGGCGGAAAATAAGGAAAGAAAGAATAATGGATCAAAAATATATGGTAGAGGTCGAAGACCTCGGTATAAAGTTTTCAACCGGCACAATAGCCAAGCAGGCAAACGGTTCGGTTGTTATAAGTTTGGGAGAAACAAATTTGTTGGTCAACGCGACCGCTGCCGGCGCATTGCGCGACGGGCAAGATTTTTTCCCGCTTACGGTAGACTACCGCGAGACATTCTCAGCGGCCGG
>ULVW01043111.1_pt1 | contig 11208 bp, 11 predicted proteins | sample 1959801 | NCBI WGS metagenome assembly ULVW01 (sample SAMEA4835796, study PRJEB28245) | human gut metagenome | biome: gut microbiome; material: fecal sample | place: Denmark | collected 2008
GGGGGTGCGGGCGGGGGGGCGCTGGAGGAGCGACGGCACTGCACTGCTGCGCGGGTGGGCAGTACACCACTATAGGTGGGAGCCACGGAGCCATGAAGACTAAGGCAGTGTAAGCAAGCCGAGCCGGGGCGGGCGCTCTTCCTGCCGCTCTTCCCTGCTGTTCCGTGCGCCCGATCCGGCCGGCGCAGCGCTCTCTATGCCGCCTCTCTTGTTTGCTCAAGCTGCTTAGAACGGCAGCTTATCACATGCTTGTAACCGGCGCAGGATTGCCGCCGCATATGCCCATGATGGACGCGGGGCGAATGCGGTTTCTTGCAGGGCATATTCTAGCTCTTCCATGCTGTATGCATTGCCCTCGATGTCTTTGACAATTGCCTTGCAGACGTAAACGGCGGGATAGGTTCCGATGGCATCATGATAAAGCTGCCTGATTTCTCCGATTAACTTTTGGGTTTCGGGTGTCAGTAGGCGCTTTTCAGTTCCTTCCTTACTAGTACTAGTACTGATACTGCTACTGCGAGTTGTAGAATAGTCGTTATAGTTTAATGTCTTGTGGTCGTAGTTCTGCATGTGGTATACTCCTTCCATAGTCGTTTACTACTACGGGAGGGAAAAGCATGAAAGAGTATACGCTGGGTGAGTGGCTGAGAATTTGGCTGAAGCACTATGTTGAGCCTTCCGGGCTTGCTGTACACACAAAAATGTGTTACAATAGGGCTGTGCAGGCAGTTCCGGCAGAGTTGTCGCTGGTGGACATGAAATTTCTTTCGCCGCTTGACTGTCTGCTCTGGATCCAAGACGTGGCGCAGGTGTATCCGCGCGCCGCGCAGCTGGATCGTGTAATGCTTTCCCGCGCGCTGAAGGTGGCGGCAAAGCTACACCTGACTAATTGTGTACTTGATGCAGATACCTGCCCACAGGTTGTGCACAAGCCACAAAAGACAGCTGTTTTGACCCTGCCGGAACTGCGGCGTTATGTGATTGCCGCCGCCAATACCGATGTTGCCCCGGTGCTTCTTCTTTGCTGTTGCGGTTTACGCCGGGGCGAAGCCCTCGGCGCTCGTCGCTGTGACCTCTCTGCTGATGGCATCCTGACCGTTCAGGTGCAGCGTCTTGACGGGCTTACGCTTTCCCCTGTCAAGACGTGTGCATCTGTCCGGCGCATTGCGCTTCCGCCGATTGTGGCGGACTGTCTGCGCCGGCAGCCGCTGACCCTCTCCGGGCTTTTCTGTGAGGCTTCGCCCAATAGGGTCTACCGCGCGCACAGGGCGCTTCTGGAGCGCTTGCAGCTTCCTGCCGTTACCCTCCACGGGTTGCGGCATTCCGTCGCTTCTGCGGCTGTTCTGAGTGGCGTTCCGGTCAAATCTGTGCAAGGTTGGCTTGGTCATGCCTCGTATGCCATCACTGCTGACCTTTATGCAAATCACCTCCCTGATGTCTCGTCAGCTTGCGAACGTTTGTTCTGATGGCGCACGACTGGAAATCGTGTGTGGGCTTATACCCCACCTAGGGTTCAAATCCCTAACTCTCCGCCAGATTAGCATCGGTTCGATAGAATCGGTGCTTTTCTTTTGCCCTCGCAGCAAATCCCCCCCAGTCACCCAAAGTGCCTCTCTAATAAAAAGTGCGTACTTGCGCCCATAGCACAAATGGTGTATCCTTTCATCGTGGCCACAAGATAACCCCTTTCCCCGAACGACCCACCTTGGAGGAACCCATGAGGAAACTGATTTCCCTGCTGATGATGATTTTACTGTTCCTGACCGCCGCGCTGGCGGAAACGAGCACCCCGACCTGCACCACCGTGACGCTTGCAACCGGCAGCGTCCGCGGCGGATTTCATCACGAAGATGCATGAGGTTTTCCCGGACTACGCGGGCGAAAACTATCTGGAAATGACGGCGGGATTCCTGTTCCCGGCGGAGTAAGTAAGAAAAGACAGGCTGTTCGAGCGTTTTGCCCGGACAGCCTGTTTTTTGTCAGTATCCTGCTTTCTGCAATTCGTCCAGCAATGCGCACTTGCGCTTGTAGTCCCTGCGCCACTGTGCAGCAAGGTCAGCAATTATCTGTCTTCCCTCGTCGGTGCCTTTCATGCGTTCCAGCCGCTGGATGACCTCGCAGTAGGCGGCGCGCGATGAAGCACCTTGCATAGCGCAATTCACCATGTCGCGGTAGAGTGCCAGCGTGCGGGCGGAATCCCATGCCATCAGCGGGTCAAAATAGGTACACAATCCCTCAAAATTGCCGTGCTGCTGAATCCGCTGGAGCAGCTGCTCCCACTGCTCAATGGATGCCAGCAGGGGCAGTCGAATGGTGCTTGTCGTTGGCAGTTTCAGCAAACGTTCCGCCTCGTCGCGCCACGCATCGGCGGGAAGCGTCGCTCGAAGCGCATCAATCTGCTCCATGCTGTACTGATTGTACTGCTCAATGTACTGCCGAATCTCCCGCTGCGCAAGGTCAGGCTGATTCGCGCGCTGATAGAGCAAAATCAGCTGTTCGCGGCGCTGCTTGCATGGCATATATTCCCCGGCGAACGTCTGTAAATCCGCCTTGACCTGCTCGATGGCTTCCGTCCACTTTTCCGCCGCCATCAGCGTTTTCAGTGTCCGGTCATGCGCATACGGCACATCCCAATGCGAATGCCAGAAGCTGATGATGTCCTCCTGCGAAGCGTGCAGCTGCTGCATCGTTTTTTCACGCTGATTCAGCAGATTCACCATCGCGCCTCCACCGCGTTCCTGCGCATTCGGCTTCCATTCGGCAATTTTCTCGTCCAGCAGCGCAAGATTCCGCTGATGAATCGCTTCGTCCCACGAATACGAAAACAAGAACGCCAGCGGCGCGGTGAAATATGGCATCGGCTTCCACGTCCGGAATGCAGCGGCGAACCACTCGTACATTGCTGCCTGCTGGGCGGGTGCTGCGATGGCAAGAATCCGCATCCATGCATCGCGGCAAGCGTCCTCGATATCCTCCTGTTCAAGAATTTCATCGGCGGATTCAAACATCATTGCCGTGTCGCAAACGAGTTCAAACGCAAGCATCGCATGTTCCGGTGTCAGCAAATCAGCCAATTCCGCGTCCATCAGCTCCAGCAGTTCCTGAACGGGTGATTCCTCTTCTTCGTCATATTCCGCGTATTCGTCATACTCGTTTTCGGAATAGCGTTCGGCGGCGTGAAGCGTCTGCGTCAGGGTGCGCTGCCAATTGAGGCGGCGTTCATCCGCACGGACAGGTGCATTTCCCTTGCACAGCATCAGCCGATTTCGGAGTGCTTCGTCCTTTTTCAGCAGCGGACGAAGAAAATCCCGAAGCGTTTCAGCGGACAGGCTGTTCAGCTTCTTCTCCCACTCCGGCGCGGGCAATTCCGCTTCCGGCAGATGAGTCGCCGCAAAGAGAACCGCCGCCATATGCTTGCAGTTTGCGCCTTCTTTCGCAAAGGGGCAGGTGCAGGACAGAGTTGCCACGGCATCGCCTGCCAGCGTAATCTCAACCCGATACAGCCGCGTGCCTTCTACATCAGCAGTGATTTTCTCCTGCGTGCAGTGCAGATTTTTCACTGCCCCGGCACGCCAGTAATCGCGCCCGCGCGTAATCATCTTCGAGATAAAATTCTCTTTCCAGTCAGTGATGTGCATCGGCATTCCACCTTTTGCAAAACAGGCTGCCCGTTTTTCTCGGACAGCCTGCTTGCTTATTCCTTCGTCTCAATCTCAATGCCGCGTTCTGCCAGCCAGTTCGGCCAGTAGTCGTCGGTGTAGAGCAGTGCCTCGCGGGTGGAGGGCATCGGGGGCAGCGAGCCGCCCGTAGCGTAAATCAGCGCGGAAATCGGCAGAACGGTGTAGCCCTGCTCCTCGTAGTAAGTCAGGACAGCATCAAGAATTTCCCAGCTGTGATTCGCGTCGAGATGGCAGAGCAAAATATTGCCGGGTGCGAGCTTGGCGCGCGTCGTACCGTTCTTGATGCACTCCTCCACCGTGTATTTGCCGATGGAGTCCTTCGTGCTCATGTTCCACAGCACGCACTCCATGCCTTCCGCGCGCGAAACGCTGATGACGTTGCTGTTCACGTCCCCGTACGGCGGGCGCATCAGGCGCGGCGAGACGCCCAGCGTTTCCGCCATGGTCTCCGCCGGGAAAACGATTTGGCGCATCATGCTGTAGGGCCGTTCCTTCGTCAGCTGCGGATGCGTGTTCGTGTGGTCGCCGATTTCATTGCCCGCCGCCAGCACGCGCTTGGATTCCTCCGGGAACGTGCGGACGAAATAGCCCGTCATGAAGAAGGTGATATTCGTGTTGTGCTTCGCCAGCACTTCCAGCACCTGATCGGTGTTCTTGCCGCCGAAACCGCAGTCCATGCCGATGCCGACAAGTTTCCGCTCCGTCTCCACGTTCTTGACGGCGCGCTGTCCCTTCGCAACGACGGTCAGGTAACCGCCATCCGCCACACAGCGATCGCCCAGCCACACGCTCAGGCGAGTGTAGCCCTCCATATCAGCGGTTGGGGTGATAGAGAAGCTCATGTCGCCGCTCGGATTCGACCATTTTGCTTCCGCCAGCACTGTACCCTTGTCATCGCGCAGCTGGAAGGTGTTGTTGCCCTTGACGATGGTGGATGAATTCGTCACCGTCATGCGGACACTCATCTTCTTGCCCACCGTGCCAAAGTTGATGCCCAGATAGAACTGCACGTTCGGCAGGCGCTGGATGGTCAGCGTATGCTTGCCCGTGCCGGTGTAGCCGTCGCCGCTCTGCAGCTCAAAGACGACCTTGCCGCGTTCCTCCACCACCTGCGTCGGAACGGTCAGCATGGTACTCTTCTGCCCTGCCGGGATGACCACGGAATACGCGCCATCCAAGCCGTCGCAGGTCAGGGAAACCGTCAGGTCTTTGTCGCTTGCGGGCGACACGTTCAGCTTCAGCGTATAATCATAGCCGCCGTTGATTTGCCCGTTTTTCTCGGCAAAGGTGACTTTCACGCCGTCCGCCAGCGCGACGGACATCAGCAGCGCCAGCATCATGCCCAGCGCACAGAACCATTTTTTCATGTGCAGCCTCCATTGGTCGTCGATCGTTGATATATCTGCTCGGACATACACGTCCACTTCTATTATACCATTGATTGAAAAGGAACAGAAGTGCAAAAAAGCGCCGCTCCGCTTGACCATATTCAATCAGCGGGGCGGCGCGATGTGTCAGGGGATTACTGCTCTGCCAGCTTGTTCAGCATCTCAACGATGCCGCGGCTGTTCTCCAGCTGATTCTCCATGCCTTCGACAATCTGCTCTTCCGCAGTCGTCTCATCCGCATCCGCGTGCAGGACAACCGGCAGCTGCTTGCCGACGAACTGCTCCGCGAAGGCGTCCAGCATTTCCTGCGTCAGACCTTCGATTTCACTTTCCAGCGTCAGCTTCAACTCCGTCACCACATTGTTCGCATCCAGATGCAGTTCAACATCAAGCGTGTATTCGTCCGGCAGCATAGACGTGATGGTGGTGGTAAGAACTCTTCCTTCAGCGGTGGGTTCTTCCGTCGCTTCGGGCTCGACGGTGGGTTCTTCCGTCACTTCGGGTTCGGCGGTGGGTTCTTCCGTCGCTTCGGATTCGGCGGCGGGTTCTTCCGTCGCGTCAGGCTCAACAGCGGGTTCTTCCGTCGCTTCGGGTTCGGCGGTGGGTTCTTCCGTCGCTTCCGGTTCAGCGGTGGGTTCTTCCGTCGCTTCGGGCTCGACGGTGGGTTCTTCCGTCACAGCGGGCTCGGCAGCGGGTTCTTCCGTCACAGCGGGCTCGACAGCGGGTTCTTCCGTCGCTTCCGGCTCAGCGGCGGGTTCTTCCGTCGCTTCGGGTTCGGCGGTGGGTTCTTCCGTCACGTCCGGTTCAGCGGTGGGTTCTTCCGTCGCTTCGCCGTTCAGCGCGCTCTGCGCCAAGCCGAGGTTCTGCATCAGCTCGTCCAGCTGCGCGGACACGTTGTCGAGGTAGCCCTGCGCCGCCGCCTGATTCGCCTTTGCGGTGTCCAGTTCAGCGGTCAGCGTTTCCACCTGCGCCTTGTTCGCTTCGTTTTCGTCGTTCAGCACAACCAGCTGGGCTTCCAGTTCCGCCACCTTTGCGGTGGATTCTTCCAGCACCAGCTGCGCTTCGCGGAGGTCATTCTGCGCGGTGGTCAGTTCCGCCTGCGCCGTCTCCTTGTCGGCAATGGTCTGCTGGAGTTCGGTGTTGCTGGCGGCCAGCTGACCGTTGACCTCATCCAGCTGACTGGACAGGTTATTCGACCGCACGAACAGCGCGACCATCACGATGACCGCCACGACCAGCACGACGATGAGTGCAAACAGGGAGACTTTCTTCTTCTCGCTGTTTTCCGGCGTGTTCTGTGCCGGTGTCTGGGACTTGTTTTCGGACATGGGAACTTCCTCCTTGCTTTGTCAGTCGAATCTCAGGCTGTGAATAAATGCGGCTGGTATACTATTCCCAAATGCGAATGCGCAAGCAGATAGCGCAAGTGAATTGGGGAATAGGCTCACTCCTCTGCCTGCCCAAGGAGCTGCCGTGCGGCGTCCACCTGCGCCTGAAGGGATGAAAGCGTCTTTTGCAGCGTCTCCACCTCTCCGATCAGCTCACTGTCCGGGGTCCGAAGGAGAGCGAGCTGCTGCGTGAGCGTTTCCGCCTGCGCCGCTAATTCCGCATTCTCGCTGCGGAGCGCCTTGCGCTGGGCGCGGAGTTCCTGCTCTCGCGCGGACGCTGCATCCGCTTCGGGCTGCACCGCCTGCAATTGCGCCAGCGTTTCCGGCAGGTCAACGTCGATTTGCGCGCGCTGCGTCTGCTGGAGCTTCAACCGCGCCAGACTTGCATCCAGCTGCAATTGCGTCAGCCGAAGCTGCTCGCCCTGCTGCGCCAGCCGAACCGCCAGCACACACAGCGCCACGCACACCACACACATCACCGCGACAAAAATGGCGCGGAATCCCTTGGAAACTTTCGGCAGCATGCTGCTTCCTCCTCTTCCAGTCTCGCCAACAGGGAGCCTTTCTATTCACTATTGTAGCATATTCCGGTACAAATTGCAAAGCAAAAGCGCTGAAAAATGCCGCTTGTTCGGCAATTTGTTACAAATCATTCATTTTTTGAGCCGCGTCGGCGAGACTTTTGGCGAGATAGTCCAAATTTTCCTGCCGGCAGACGGTATCGCGGGAAGTGTGGATGCGCCCGGTGATGAGTCCCACCCCCGCGCTGTGGTGGTATGCCGATACGCCCACCCCGCACACGAAGCGCCGATAATCGCCCGCGCCTTGCACACCCGCGCGCCCGAAGAACTGCGTCGACACGCCGGATGCCATTGCGTTTTCTTCGAGGGATTCGCGGACGACGGCGTATTCCGGCTTATCCTGCGCCATTTTCGGGGTGCTGATGACAAACGTGTCGCCATCGCCGACGCAGTTGAGGTCAACAAGCAGCTTCATCGTCTGCACTTCGACGTGCTGTGCGCCGTAGCTCTTTGCGCCGCGGCTGCCCGTCTCCTGATGATCAAAGAGGATGAACGCCGTCTTTTCGCGCGCTTCAGGGGACAGGCGCTGCATCGTCTCCAGCAGGGCGGCAATGCCGGATGTGTTGTCATTGACGTTATGCTTGTTCGCCGCGCCGAACATCATCAGCAGCATCAGCGCCAGATAGGCGAAAAAGAACGTCAGAATCAGCCAATCGCCGCTCTTCGTCGCCAGCCCGACTGCCGTGCCAATCAGCAGGGAAATCAGCAGCATTCCCAGCAGCACCGCGCCCTGTGATAGAATATATACTGGAAAATTCCGGGGAATGCGCAAATCGGGCACGCCGATGGTCGCCGCCGTATCGTAGTGGGCGCTGATGAGCAGTTCGGCATTTTGAGGGTCGCCGGCGACGATGTTGCGGTGGCGCAGCTTGTCCTTTCGGTTCATGCCGTCCACATAGGGGCGATACCCCATTTCGCGCATCTTCGCCATCACCCACTTCTCGAACGCCCGCTTCTGCGCCGTCGTTTTGCGGATGGGGAACTGCGCGTCGATTTCTTCGCGTATGGTCATGCTTGCTCCTTCCCGACGACCTGCCGGAGGACGGCTTCCACCGTGTCCGCCACGCCCTGCAGGGTGATTTCGTCGTACGTCGTGTCATGTCTGGTATGAATTTTGCTGCAGTACCAGCCTACATGCTTTTTCTTGCGGCAGGCGCAGATACCCACGCCGAGCTTGAAGTGCTTCTGGTCGGAGGAGAAATTGCACTTCTCCATGTTGCCAAGGACGACCGGAATGCCGCTGCTTTTCCGCGTCGTCTCGCCCAGTGCCGGATACTTCTCCCGTGCCGCTTTCGGCACAAGCATCAGCATGGCTTCCCCCACGCCGATGCAGTCCATGTTCAGCACAAGTGTCTCTTTTGCCGCCTGCTTGTGCGCTTTCGCCAGCCCCGATGCGCCGAGCAGCCCCTTCTCCTCGTTGTCGAACAGCACGAACGCAATCTCCTCCGGCTTTTCCGCCGCGAACGATTCCATCAGCGCCAGCACCCCGCACACGCCCGACGTGTTGTCATTGACGTTGTGCGGATTCGGCACGCCCGCCAGCAGCAGATACATCATCAGGCAGTACAGCCCAATCAGCGTCGCTTCCGTGCAGAAGATGCTGCCCGTGAGCTTTTCCACAATCCCCGTCGGTACGAAGATGAACACCACCATCACCAGCGCAATCAGTGCCTGAACGAGGTAGAACATCGGGCGATTCATGGGGAGCATGACATTCGGCAGCCCGACGGTTGCGGGCGTATCGTAATGCGCCGTAACAAGCACTTTCGCCTTGTCCACATCGCCCACGACGATATTGCGGTTCGTGCAGATTGCCTTGTTTTCCTCCATCCTCGCCGCATAGCCCATTTCCTGCGCCTTTTGCAGCACATACTGGCGGAACTGCGCCTTTTGACCCTTGCTTTTGCGCACCGGAAACCGCGCATTGACCTCCTGCATCCAGCGATTCGTATTCACTTTTCCTGCTCCTTTTCCGTGTACGGCACGACCTCCACCACCGTCAGCGTGTCTCCTTCGACGACAAAGCGAATATCCACCTCGCCATACGGCACGCCGTACACGCGCTTTCCGTCATGCTGATACGCCGGGCGTGGGTCTTGCGCAAGCAAGCCCATCACGGCGGGCAGGTTCTGCTTGGGAACGTACTTTTTGAGCTTCTCCGGAAAATCCACCGTCAGGTGATGGCGTTCGGTCTGCTCGGTGAACCCGCCGACGGCGTCCGGCACGCTGTCCACATACGGCAGGTACGGCTTGATGTCCACAATTGGCGTGCCGTCCATCAAATCCGCGCCGGAGACGACGAGCGTGATGCGCCCGTTCTCCTCCTCCATGCGAATCAAGCGGACAACCGTCAGACCGATGCGGTTCGGGCGGAACGGCGAGCGCGTCGCGAACACGCCCAATCGGGTATTGCCGCCCAGCCGCGGCGGACGCACGGTCGGCCGCCAATCATCCTGCTGCGCGCGGTCGAACTCCCAGAGCAGCCACAGGTGGGAGTAATCCTCAATGCCGCGGAACGCCTCGCGGACGCTGTACTTTTCCGCCATCACGACGCGGGAAATCACCTCCGGCACAAGCCCCGACTGCCGCGGCACGCCGAATTTCTCCCGAAAGCCGTTTTCGATTCGTGCAATGATTTCCATCCAGATTCCTCCCCTTTTCCATACGGGATAAGTATAGCCCACCCGCGCCCTCCCGTCAAGGGGCGGAAGCAGAAAGGAATTTCTGTCAATTTTGCATTTGGCAAGAGGATTTTTCTTGGCTGATGGAGAATTATATTCGCAGGATTTCGCGCCTGCGGGCGCGAGGAGGTGAATCCCCTTGGTAGAAGCCCGCCACATTACGATGGATTTCCGCATCGACCAGAACCGCACCACCAACCTCAAGGAGTTTGTCGTCGACGCCCTCCACCGCCAGACGCATAGCACCACCTTCCGCGCCCTCGATGATGTGTCCTTCACCGCCGAAAGGGGCAGTGTCACCGGGCTGATCGGCCATAACGGCGCGGGAAAATCCACCCTGCTCAAAATCATCAGCGGCATTTACCCGCCCACCAGCGGCAGCGTCGCCCTGCAGGGCACACTTGTCCCCATGCTCGAACTCGGCAGCGGCTTCGACGCGGAACTCACCGGGCGGGAGAATATCTTCCTCAACGGCGCAATTCTTGGCTACCCGAAGGATTTTCTGCGCGACAAAGCGCCGGAAATCATTGCGTACAGCGAACTCGATCGTTTCATCGACCGCCCGCTGAAAACGTACTCGTCCGGAATGCTCGCGCGTCTGGCTTTCTCCATCGCCACCGTCGTTCAGCCTGATATTCTGATTGTGGATGAAATTCTTGCCGTCGGCGACGAGCGTTTCCAGCGCAAGAGCCGCGCGCGGATGCTTGAGCTCATGTCCGGCGGCGCGACAGTGCTGTTCGTCAGCCATAATTTAAGCCAGATTCGCGAACTCTGTGACCGCGTGATTTGGCTGGAGCACGGCAGAATCCGCGCGCAGGGCGACGCAAAGTCCCTGTGCGACGCATACGAAAGGGAGGCAGCCCCATGAGTGAGCAGACGCCGCGCCGACGCCGGGCTGACCAGGTGTATACGCCGGAGGAAAACGAAGCCGCGCCCTGCCGCCGCCGCATGAATGCGGACGAACCCCCGCGCCGACGCCGAACGCGCGAGTATTATTCGCCCGAGGAGTTCATCCCGTACCCTGCGGCGGATTCGTTCGACACCATGCCGCCAGACTTCCCGTTCGATGTGCCTCCGGACACGCCGTCCGCGCCCCCGAAACGGAAATTCCGTCTGCCGCCGCTGGGCGAATCGCTGCGCAGGACGATGCAGTTGCTCCGTTCTGCGCGCCCGGATTTCCCCTTCCGCCGTCCGCATGGGGTCGGCGACTTGCTGAACATGCTGCTGGATGTGCTGCTGTGGCTGCCAAAACTGACGGTGCATTTGACGCTGTATCCCTGCCGTTACCTGCGCGCATCCGTCCGCTATGCCGTGGAGGGCGCAACGCCGCTCTGGCAGGCGTTTCTGCTCCGCCCGTACAGCTGGGCGGGGTTCTATCTGCTGCTTGGTGGGCTGGCATTCGGCGGTGTTCATTTGATGTCGCGCGGGTCAACGGGCGCATCGTTCGCCGGGTTCGTGCTGCTGCTCGCGCCGCTGGCGTGGGGCATCGT
>ULVW01070028.1_pt1 | contig 11165 bp, 3 predicted proteins | sample 1959801 | NCBI WGS metagenome assembly ULVW01 (sample SAMEA4835796, study PRJEB28245) | human gut metagenome | biome: gut microbiome; material: fecal sample | place: Denmark | collected 2008
TATACGTACTTATATGAAATTAGAACAGGCGGTTTTGGCAATAAAGTTAAACAATTTTATGAAATAAAAAGGAGGACAAAATTATGGCAGACACAAAAGTTGTAACACCAACCAGCGCAGATGTTACCCCAACGGTAGTAGTAAAGCAACCAGACATTATGCAGGCTTTGATTAAAGTAGACTTTGAACTTCTTGGAACAAAGCTTGTGGCAGAGTACTACAAGTCAAATGATAAGGAATATTATCTGCTGATGCCTACAGATCAGGCAGATGCCAGAGGAATTACCATTAATGACATGATAAACGATATTTGTTATCTGATTGGCTTGGATGATACAGCAAAATTACAGGTTAAGGAATTAACTGATTGTATTGAATCGTTGGGGTTAAGCTTTAAAGATATCAAAGTTGTATTAAAAATGGCATATTTTTATTCGGTTGTGGACAGTACGAACAGTACAGGGGAAAATGCGGCACCGGTAAACAATACAGAATACGCATTCCAGCTTGAAATTGATACTTCAAAAGCACTCCCGGAAAGCCTCAAGATTTTCAATATTCAGAGAGTCGGTGTAGCAGTCTGGAACACAGAGAGAAGTAAGATTATCAGCCAGATGAATCTTTACAAACCGGAAGATTTGTTAAAAGAAATCTAAGAAGCGAGGTGGTTTTGATGTCAAAAGAATATATGAACAGTTCCTTGAATATGGAAGGTGAATTATGCGGTGTCAAAACCACTCTTTTGGCAGGTTGCATCGAAGATGAGCTGTTGTTTTCTGCGGAAGTGGAAATAACCAAAGACAGCCTGAAAGAACTTCTAAAACTGTTTGGCAGCGTTACGAAAGAAAAAGTAGGGGATTACGTGGAACTGCTGAACGATTTTGAGGTAAAAGCCCTGTTTGCACATAGCAATCAGCAGACCATGCTGGAGGTGCGTACAGAAGCACTAAAATTTTTGGCTTATGATGGAAAACAGGGAAAACTGGTTGCCTTTGCCCTTCTTCCGCAGGAAATTATCAATGGGGAAAACGATTCGCTGGCACAGGTAGTAAAGAAAGTGATGTATGTGTTTGGAATACACAGCTTCACCTTCCTTTACCGTAATACGAACATAAACTGTAGCGAATTGTACAAAGCATATTCGTACCTGCCGGAAGTTCCGCCCATAATAGAAGGAAGCCTTCTATTAAGCACAGCCTTTCGATTTGATGAAGTGGCAAAATATCCATTTACAGATGCCATGAGAACAATCTTCGGAATAAACCAGATGGATATATTCGTGGGGCTGGGTGGAAAACAGGTAAGCTGTGCACTGCTTGTGCCGGATATTGAAAATGCACTGTTAAGCTGTCAGAACATAGTAATCTATACACAGTTTGGCAGCAATAATGTGAAATTCCAGATGGCGGGAGCTATCGGACTAAGCTGCTTTCCGGGATTAAAATTTTATGTGAATGCAGAATTCACACTTACAAATGTATCAATATCGGCAAGTACCATGCCGACAAGCGTTTATCAGATACCTAATACAAAAATATCAATCTGCAACTGTGGGCTGGAGCTTGGCTTTGGCAAATCTGGTATCAATATCGGGGCAATGTCACAGATAAATATCCGCAATCTTATGTGGTATGGAGCATTGAGCATATCCTATAATGGTACGGTTCCAATGCTTGATATGATCAACATAGCCATGAGTGAAGTGTCGGTATCCTCTCTGGTATCAAACCTTGCAGGAATTGATTCGCAGTCAGTAAAAGAACTGGATATATTTACCGTCACAGCCTTTGACATCAATAGTTCAGGTGGCGGTAAAACGATTGATTTTAAGACACTTACAGATGCGGAAATCATACAGGCTGTAAATAATGCATTAGCGGGAATGAAGCAGGAGTATCTGCTGAGTCAGGACAATGTAAGTGTGACAAGACTTCCGGGCGATAGTGCCTGTGACGTTCTGAACACAAAGACCATGTTCCATTACTGGCTGAACAGTAAGGGAGAATTATCCTTTCCACCGCAGGCATATTATGCATCTAAGCATCTGACCATAGGCAGATACAATTTTGATATGGGAGTATTCTTTGCAGGACAGTTGGAGATTTTCGGACAGAAAATCAAAGTCATGTTTTCGTCAGTAAATGATAAAGGCATTCTTGGATATGCGGAAGTATCACCAATACATAACAGTGTGCTTATTATCAGCGGTTCCCGTTCTGAGAAAAACAGGATAAACCCGGTGCTTGGCAGTACATCAAACAGTACATTGGAACTGCTGACACAGGATTTTTACAGAAATGAAGTGACAGACAGACCGGTCACTTTATACATGGATGTATCCAAAAACGCCTGCAATTTTTATATAGATGGGCATATAGAACTGTGCAAAATATTTTCTTTTGATGCACTGGTATATTTTGCCAACAAAAACATAAGGATTGCTGTTGAAACAAGCTATTTCAACCTGTTTCGGGCTTCATTGTATCTGAATGCAGATTATCAGAAAATGAAAAATCTGTTCTTTGAATTTGAAGTCTCTCTCGACAGCACAGGATTACAGAATAACCTGAAACAACTGACGTACCTGCTGGATGAAGCAGTAACCAAATATGACAAAAAGATACATGATGCACAGAAAAAAATCAATGATGCAAAGAACAAAGTATCCTCCCTGCAAAATGAGATAAACTCATACAAAAGTAAAATCGAAGAGTGCAGGAGGGTAATTAGGAAAGCAAAATGGTATCAGTGGGCGAAGATGGCTAAGGAAACAGCCAAAATCGTAGGCTATGAGGTTGCCATCGGCGGCATATATCTTGCGATGAAAACGGCAGAGGCAGCTCTTGATGCAGCCAATAAGGTACTGTCGCTTGCAAACAAACTGGGTAGCGGTTTCCTTAACACAATTAACAAAGTGATTCAGGGTGTGCTTAATGTATTCTATATCAGCAAGGCACTTCTTGGCATAATCGTAAATGGAAGCCAGATATTTGTAAAAGTCAATATGGAGCTTACCGTTATTGGAAAACAGATATCCGTAAAAGAAGAAGTGGATATGAACAAACTGATTGAAAAGCCAATCATTCTGTTGGAGGAACTGACCATCAATCAGATCAAGGACCTGATAGATATGCTGTCATTGGGACAGACACCGGAATACGAGAGGATAGAGGCAACGCCATATCCATATATGGAATTTCCGGAAGATCCAGTGGAACTGTCAGAAATGGTTGCCTATGGTGCAAAACGAATCGAGCAGGCAAAGGGAATGGTAGAAGAACTTCAAGACCTGTACATTGACGAGCTTCAGGAGCTGGATTCCGAGATTGAGGATATGGATACAGAATTTAAGGCGGCAGCACAGATGGTAAGCTACTCTCTGGAAAAAGCATCGGATAACGTATACATAGATGGTATGGACGAACTGATTACGCAGATAGAGGAAGCAAAGGAGGACGGACAGATAAGTCCTGAAGAAATCAAGCTTGCCGAGTCATGTATAGATGATTATCTGAATATCATCCGCCCGTCCGCCACGACAATAGAAGAATCAAGTATGCGTGTGAAGGAATGCGTAGACAGCATAGATACTGAAAGAACGACAAAAAGAATGCGTAGTTCTTATAAGAACGCTGATGCAGAGAATGGAACTGAGCTTATGAACAACAGGGACTATGACAAGTTCTATGGAGAGCTCCAGTCTGTGGTAGAGAAGTATTTTCCGCATGGTTCCGGACATGGATATTTCAACATCACGGATGAAGAAGTATTCTATCAGGCATTAAATAACGCAAGAAAACAAGCAGGATGTGCTTATGTAGAACTGTCCGAGGAAGATGAAGAAGAAAATCAGGAATTAGGTCTGCTGTATGGAGCAAAACCGTTAAGGCGGATGGTAAGTGAAGGATATATTCAGAGGCTGCAATAAAAGTAAAAAATTATTGTACTCTTTTTCAGTCAGCCATTATGGGATGGTTAAAGTTTCATATACAAAAAAATCAGGAGCTTTCTAAGATTAGAAGGATGGAGCATCGTGCTCTTTCAAGGATAATCAAGGGAAGCTCTTTTGTTTATAAAAAGATATATTTGAATTTCAAATAAAAATTCTTGAAGAAACAGCCTTTTTTTAGTACAATAAAACTGAGTTAGTGTATAGAATGATAAATAGAAATTCATGATAGATTTTGTTCATATTATCTATCTGAATATGACTGGAAAATAAGAGAATATCTTTATGGGGACAGAATGTGTAACTGCACCATAGTTTGGACAGGAGGATTGATATTATGAAAAAATGGAAAGAAAGAGGAAAGAGAATCGCAGTATTGTTGCTTACGGCAGCCCTTGTTGGAAGCAGCGTGGACTTATCTGCTCTTACGGTAAATGCAGCAGAGGAAGAAAAAGTGCTGACCTGTGAAAAAGAGGAGCAGACTACATCGGAAGAAATAACCGAGACAGCAAAGCGTATCACCTCATGGACATGGAATGATGAAGAGGAAATGCTGGACTTGGAGGAAAACGTGCTGGCACTTCCCGGTGCATCCAAAGATTATATCGTATCCTTTGATGACATCGTATCATTCCTTCCTGCTTCCATCACAGCCACGATTACAACATCTGCGTCCGTTACCGAAACAGAGGATACAGAAGCAACAAACGAATCGGAAGAAACGGATGGAGCGGAAGAAACCGTGACTCTGGAAGGCTGGGTATGTGAAAACTACCCGGAGGAAGGTGCGTACAGCGGTAACTATACTTTTACTGCGAATCTGCCGGAGGGCTATGAACTCGCAGAGGACGCAGCAGCACTGAAAGTAAATGTAGAACTGGGTGGAGCACAGCTTTTGGAAGCAACCACCATCACACCAACAAAACCGGAAAATGGTAATGGTACAGCAGAAAACCCGTATCAGATTACCTCGGCGGCAGAACTTTACTGGTTCGCCGGACTTGTAAACGGAACTCTTACAGACGTTACTAAAAATAGTTCAGCCTGTGCGAAGCTGATGAATGATATCACGGTAAATAATAATCTGCTTGACAGGATTACATATAAAACAGATGATGACGGCAATCTGACCAATGAAGTAGCAAACGGCGGGAACTTCATTTCATGGACACCGATTGGAGCAGCTAATAACGGCTATCAGGGGACTTTTGATGGAAATGGAAAGACCATCAGCGGACTCTTTTTCAATGATAGCCAAAAAAGTCATGTTGGCTTGTTTGACAATATATATATGGCAACAATTCGGAATGTCGGTGTCGTTGATTCTTATTTTTTCGGAGAACATTATGTCGGAGGCGTGTGCGCATTTGGTGTAGATGGTACGATAACTGGCAGCTATAACACAGGAGTGGTAAGTGGAGAAGGATGTGTCGGAGGCGTGTGTGGAACTGGTAGCAGTGTTACGATAACTGACAGCTATAACACAGGTAGTGTAAGTGGAAATGATGATGTCGGAGGCGTGTTCGGATATGGTGAAAATTGTACGATAAACAATTGCTATTATCTGAAAGCGGAAGGCACGGATTTGGGTGGCATTAACGGCGCAGATGTCGAAGGGCAGGCTGAAGGAAAAACCGCTGCACAGTTTGCATCCGGCGAGGTTGCATACCTTTTGCAGGATGGACAGAAAGTGGGAGAAGATGGCACGATACCACAGGTCTGGGGACAGAACATTGATAATGATGGTGAGAAACAATCTTTTCCTGTTTTTAGTAATGCGAAAGTCTATAAACCTTCAGAAAGTTCTCCTTGTAAGGTTGGATACACAAATAATGCGGAAGGCTTAAAGGAACATGACTTTGGCGACGACAAGACTGGCGAAAGCTGTTCGTACTGTAATATAAAGAACATCAACTATTCTGGTATCAGTATTAGCGGTGTGGATACCCCTTACTACTATACAGGTAATGAGATTAAGCCGGATATTACCATAAAAAAAGGCGAGACATCATTAACTCTTGGTGAAGATTATAACATTACTTATGGAAACAATACAGATGTGGCAGGCAGCAATGCTGAAAACGCTCCTTATGTGAAGATTACCGGAAAGGGTAATTATACAGGAGAAATTACAAAGAACTTTACCATTGCTTACATTACTGCTCCGGATAATTATATAACAGGAACGAAAGGTGCGAATGACTGGTATACTTCAGATGTCACAATCGGCGTAGCAGACTGGCAGGTATCAACGGATGGAAGCAGTTGGAATGACAGCATTTCGGTTACCGAAGAGGGAACACATTCTTATACTCTTTATTTTAAAGACAGTAACGGATACATTACAGATAGCATAAACAAAGAGATTAAGATTGATAAAGCTGCTCCAACCGGAACCATTCAGGTAAAAGAAAGTACATGGGATAAATTTTTAGAGAAAATTTCCTTTGGCTTCTATACCAACACCAAAGAAAAAATTACGATTACATCAGAGGATACCGGCTCCGGTATAGCCTCTACAGAATATCTGGTATCTGACAAGGCATATACACAAATTTCAGATATGCAGAATCTGAGTGGCTGGAAAGATTATGATAATAGCAATAAGCCTAAAATCAAGACGAACAGGACCAACTATGTGTATGCGAGAATCACAGACAATGTCGGAAATGTAACCTATCTGTCCAGTGATGGCATTTTGCATGATGATGAGAAACCGTATATTTTTGATATAACCCCGGTCATGAAGGATCGCTCCGGTAGTGTGACATTTGATATTTTTGAAGATGGAAGCGGTCTTGAGAAGGTTTATTTCTTATATAGTACGGATATAAATGAGGTAACAAGTGCTACGACAGAGAATTTGAAAGCATCTGATTATCACAATGCAACCGGAACCTTTACATTATCAGACCTGAAACCAAATACCGAGTATTACTGTGCAGTTCTTGCAGTGGATAAGGCAGGAAATGAAAGTTATCTTTTAAATAGCACATTTAAGACATTAAAGGAAGCCATCACGGGAACTGTATCCATTTCCGGAGAGGCAGTATATGGAAAAACATTGACAGCATCCTATGAGGGACTTGCGACAGATGCCGGCGAAGTTACAGTTTCATGGTATCGTGGAGAAGATACTACAGCGATTGCTACCGGAGATACATATACTTTAACAGCAGATGATGTAGGAAAAGTGATTACAGTTAAGGTTACCGCTGAAAACTGTTCCGGAGAACTGACGGATTCCACCGCCGAGGTAGCAAAGGCAGAACATCCAAATCCACCGACGAATGGAAATGTGGATGATGAAAACAATACCTTTACCTTTAACGGAACAAGCGGAGTTACTTACGAATACAGTACCGATGGTGGAGCAAGTTGGACGGATATTACGGTAGATTCCGGCACCGGTGTTGGTACTGTTACAGTTGGAAACGTGATAGTCAACACAGGAGATTTACAGGTACGGGCAAAGGAAACAGATGGATATAAGGCAAGTGATGTTATTTCCAATACATCTGCCTATACCGCAACCTTAGAAGGCAGCGTAAGCCTTTCCGGAACTGCAAAGTATGGGGAAACCTTAACTGCAACTGTAACCGGAGCACAGCAGGGAGCTGTATTAACCTATACTTTCTGCGCGGACGATACAGTGCTTCAGCAGGGAAGCAGCAATACTTATAAGATTGTATCCGCCGAAGCAATTGGAAAACAGATTACAGTTAAGGTATCTGCGGAAGGATACATAGGAACAGTTAATGATACTTCGGATACTGTTGCAAAAGCAGACGGAGTGCTGACACTGAAACAGACTGAATTTACCCCGACCTTTGGGGATGAGGCATTTAAGCTTGGATGTAGCAGAACCGGAGACGGAACGATTTCCTATAAAGTTTCCGATGAAAAGGTCATTAAAGTTTCCGATACCGGAGAAGTAACGATTGTGGGAGCAGGAAGTGCCACCGTAACAGTATCTCTTTCGGAAACAGAGTGTTATACCGGTGCGGCAGAGCAGACGATTAAAGTCAATGTGGCAAAGAAAGACTATGTATTAAATCCGTCAACAGGTACGGCAGCTTATACATATAAGCAGGGAGCAAGTAATGTGGCGGTGGATGTTGCAGGAATGCTTCCGGCAGATAAGGGTAATACAACATACTCTGTGTCAACGGCAGATGCCGGTACGATACTTGAAAATGTATCGGTAGATAAAAATGGTAATCTTACCTACAATGTGAAGTCATTTGATAACTATACAGATGGAATTACAGCAACTATTGCAGTCACTGCAACGATGGCGAATTATAAAGATGTAACTTATACATTAACTGTAAAGATTACTGATAAATTCGTAGTGACGGAAAAGGCAGGTGCAAAGGTTTCTTCTGACAGCACATCCCTTGTGTACGGACAGAAGATAAGTGCATTAAAGCTTAATACCACAGAAGCAAAATTTGTAGCCAATGGAACAGAGGTAGCAGGTACACTTAGCTGGGAAACACCGGATGAGGTACTGAATGCCGGAAGTCATCAGGTTATATGGAAGTTTGTGCCGGAGAATGAAGCACTTTATCAGGGATGTACCGGAACGATCACAGTAACCGTAAGTCAGGCGACACCGAATGTGACAACTGTTCCGACAGTGGCAGACAGAGTATATCATCCAACTGCAGCATTAACAGATAGTGATCTTGTTAGTGGAAGCGTAAGCTGGACTGTTGGTGGCGTGGAAAAGACTGTTGAAGGTAGCTGGAGCTGGAAGACAAACGGCACAGTTCCTACAACAAATGTGAACAGCTATGTAGCAGTATTTAATCCGACAGATACCACGAATTATGTGCCGGTAACGAAGAATATTACCGTCAGGGTTGTAGCAGCAACAGCTTATGTGGCTGAAAAACCTACTGTAAGTGCTATTACTTACGGACAGACCTTATCAGATGCAACAATAGCAGGTGGAAAAGTACAGTACAGTGAGAATGACACAACTCTTGTAGACGGAACATTTTCTTGGAAGGATGCAAGCCTTGCACCGAATTGTGCAGACAGCAATCTGACAACTTATGTATTGGTATTCACACCGACAGATCGTGCAAATTACAACACGGTTGAAACGGATGTAACCATCACAGTAAATAAGGTAAAAGACGCACCGCATATGCCGGGATCGGCTATGAGTGTTCCATACAGTAACAAAACTGTCGGTACAGTTACTTTAGCGAAAGACTGGACATGGCAGGAGAGTGATAAGGCTACTGCATTGGAAGTAGGTGTGCCTGTGACCGCAACTGCTGTTTACAATGGTGCGGACAAGGGCAATTATGAAAATGAATCAGTGGTAATCACAATTACCAGAAGTGATTGTGAACATAAGAATACTGAGGTTAGAGGTGAAAAGGAATCCACCTGTAAAGAGGAAGGATATTCAGGAGATACCTATTGTAAGGATTGTGGAGAATGTATCAGTACAGGTCATGCCATAGAGAAAAAAGAACACTCCGGCGGAACGGCAACATGTACCCATAAGGCGAAATGTTCAGTCTGCGGTGCAGAGTATGGCACTTTAAATCCGAATAACCACGAAGCCATAAAGCTGGTGGGTAAGAAGGATGCTGATTGTACTTCTTCCGGTTACACCGGAGATAAGTGTTGCAGTGGTTGTAATGCAGTCCTTGAAAAAGGAAAGACAATAGCCGCAACCGGACACGATTATCATTCAGAGATTACAAGGCAGCCTACCACTACAGCGGAGGGCGAGAGAACCTATACCTGTGTAAACTGCAATGACACTTACACAGAAACGATTCCAAAGCTTCCTGAAGAAGAACATGAGCATAACTATACTTGTACGATAACAAGGGAAGCAACCTGTACCCAGACAGGAATTAAGACATATACATGTAAGTGTGGTGACAGCTATACAGAAACAATTCCTAAGCTTAACCATAAGTATACAAGCAGTGTAACGGTAGAAGCTACTAAGGAAAAAGAAGGCGAGATGACATATACCTGTTCATTGTGTGGACACAGCTATACGAAACCAATCGCTAAGTTAAAGGATGATAATAGACCAGGAGATAATAAGCCGGGAGATAACAAACCAGGAAATAATAAGCCGGGAGATAACAAACCGGGAGAAGGCGGCGATAAGAAGCCAGCGGAAATACCGGATACCGGAAAGCCGTTCATCAAAGACGAAACAGGTAAAGAAGGCTGGGATGTTATCAAGAACGAAACATCAGATGCAAAAGATGGCGATGCGGTAAAGGTTGATATGAACGGTGCTACCGTAGTACCGGGAGATGTTCTTGACACTATCGCAGGCAAAGATGTAACCATTGTGTTTGACATGGGTAATGGCATTACATGGAGTGTAAACGGAAATAGCATTACTACTGACAAGGTAAGCGACATCGACTTCAGCGTAAAGGTTGGAGAAGAAGCCGGTAATAACATTCCTGTGGATGTTATCAATAATGTGACTGGAGAGAGATATTCTATCCAGATCAGCCTTGCCTATGACGGCGAGTTCGGATTTACAGCAGTCCTTTCCATCAACATGGAAGCAAAGAACGTAGGACTTTATGCAAACCTGTTCTACTACAATGAAACTACAGGAGAGCTTGAGTTTATCTGTGCAGATGAGATTGCAGAGGATGGAACTGCTGACCTGACTTTCACTCATGCTTCTGATTACACCATCGTGATTGATGAAGCACCGATGGATGGAAACGGGGCAGACGACAGTACAGGAACTGGCAGCAACAATGTGACTACCGAGTCAAAAGAGGATTCATGGAATCCACTCTGGATTATCATCATCGGAGCCATCGTGATTGTGGCAGGACTTGGAATATTCTTTATCATAAAGAAAAAAGAAGATAAAGAAGATAAAGATAATCAGTAACAGTTAATTAAGATGCAGCATATGTGAGAGAAATTTCATGTATGCTGTATTTTTTGTTATAAACCATTCGAGAACTCACATATTAAACAATGTATTTGATTAAGACAGTAAAAGGAGATATAACAAAAGTAACAGATGTGCAGGCAATTGTTAATGCAGCAAATAACTCTCTTCTTGGCGGAGGCGGTGTAGATGGTGCGATTAATAGAGCAGCAGGACCGGAGCTATTGCGGAGTGCAGGACACTTCATGGATGTGAAACTGGTGACGCAAAGATTACAAAAGCATATAATCTGCCTTGTGATTATGT
>ULVW01049000.1_pt1 | contig 11131 bp, 9 predicted proteins | sample 1959801 | NCBI WGS metagenome assembly ULVW01 (sample SAMEA4835796, study PRJEB28245) | human gut metagenome | biome: gut microbiome; material: fecal sample | place: Denmark | collected 2008
ACTTTGATTACCTAAATTTTAGTATAGTGGCATATACTTATTTAGGTGATTTTTTATGTTAGTTAATTATTCTTCGAAGGAGTTGGATTTGTTAGCCAGGATAATGCGGGCTGAGGCTTTGGCGGAAGGTAATCTTGGAATGCTAATGGTTGGAAATGTGGTTGTTAACCGGGTTATTGCTAATTGCTTGACTTTTAAAAATATTAGAAGTGTTAATGATGCCATTTATCAAGCCAATCAGTTTAGTGGAATTAATTCTAGTTTGTTTCAAAGTACTTCGACTACTAAAGAAAAGGATTTGGCTAAAAGAGTTTTAAGGGGCGAGTATTTTTATCCGGCAACTGATGCGTTATGGTTTTATGCGCCGAGGTCAGGGGAAAATTGTAAGGATTTATGGTACGGCCAAAGGAATGCCGGAAGATATAAAAATCATTGTTTTTATAAGCCTGACCCTGGAGTTTGTAAGGAATTATATTAGTTTTTTAGATTAGCAATTTTTGGCCAACTGATAAAGTACTTGTTGAAAGATTGTTTTTAGCAATTAGGTCACTGACGGTTGTATTGTTGGCTCGTGCAATTGAATATAAGGTATCACCAGATTTTACGGTGTAGATGTTTTGGGATGTAGTGGCGCTTGAAACTGGTACTTTTAGTTTTTGACCAATAGATAGATCTGAAGACTTTAAATTGTTAATAGTCATGAGGTTACTTATAGTTGTATTATATTGTTTGGCAATTTTATATAGGCTGTCGCCTTTTTTTACGGTGTATGTTGTTATATCGGTTGATGGGGATGGGGCTTTGTCAATTAGTAGGCTTTGGCCAATGGTTATGGTGTTGGTAGTAAGGTTGTTGAGACTTTTTAGTTCATTTACTGTTAGGCCATTTTTAGAAGCGATAGAATATAAGGTGTCGCCTTTTTTTACGGTGTAGTAAGTACCTGATGATGGGGAGGCTGATTCGGAAATTTTTAGTTTTTGGCCGATACTTAGCATGTTGCCTGATAGATTGTTGATAGATTTTAAGTTATCCACAGTCGTACCAAATTTTTTTGCAATGCTCCATAGGGAGTCACCTTTTTCAACTGTGTAGTATTCGTCGGTTTGAGTGTAGTAAGGAACGCCAATGTACTCGGTTACGGCTTTGACTACAGCTTCGGCATAGTCTTGCCAATTGTCTTTTAATTGATTTACATCATCAGCTGTACTATCAAGAAAGCCATATTCTACTAGGAGTGCTTCAGTATTAGGAGTATTTCTTATTATATAGTAATAGTCTTTGGACGAATCACTGGGTAGTCGTCTTTGATAATATTTCCTGACGTTTTGACCAGTGTTCTCAATTTCTTGAGCTATTTTTTTGGCTAATGTATCTTTGTTGCGAAGGCCGTAGACAATTTCAAAACCATCGCCACCGCCAGCATTAATATGGTTAGCAAGGACTATTACGTCATTACCATTGCCATAGAAGCTTAATACTTTATCTACCCTATCGGTTGGATTAAGGGTAATGTCGCTATCTCTAGTTAAAGATGCTGGTATACCTAATTCGTCAAAACGATCTTTCATGTATTTAGAAATTTTTAAAGTCAAATCTTTTTCAATGATGCCGTTACCACTAGCGCCTTGGTCTTCGCCACCATGGCCAGCATCAACAACGATTTTTTTCATGATTATCACCTAAAATATTGTATGTGAGCTTTGAAAATTGGTGATTGTTTAAGATACCACAAAATATTGATATTAATTACTTTCTTTTTTTCATAAGTTGTTGTCTTGAACTTTGCAGCAAAAACGAGCAATCCCAGTAAATATAAGGATGGTGCTCATTTTTTATTTGCTGTGTGATTTATAAGTTAAAATGTCCTATTGTATTTTTTAATAATCATGTCATAATAGGGTATTTTTATATTTTCCTAAATAACATAGTCTTCTTAAAAATTTTTTCGCCAGCTACAGCAGCTGACATACAAGAATACCATTTAAAGTCATGTATATGGTATGGTTCTGTAATATCTTTATACTTTCTATACTTTATTTTATTAGTTTTTATTGCTTGTTTTACATGTTCTGAATCCATTTTATTTTTAAATCTAATATTATTCAAAATACACCTTTATATATTATAAGTTCTCACTCTATTTCTAAATGAGGTTTCGCTTCTGCTAAACCTAGACTATATACTTCTTTGTCTGCATAAAAATCATAAGTTTTTAATTTTTTTAAATTCGTGTGCATAAAAGTGCACTTTAAATTACTCGACGCGCTTAAAACAATTTAAAATAATCAAAAACCAGAGCTTTTGCTCTCTTCAGGGGAGGCTGCTCTCTTCAGTTAGAAGAGACCGAATTGTGTTAATTCCTTTAAATACGGGCCTTTTTATATTGGCATAAACCGTCATTTACAGTGGCTTTTTAGTATTTTTGTACCTAAATTGTACCTAAAATTACTTAACTAACATTGTTAATAATTCAATAAACCCTGCGGGATTTCTCTGTATATCTTCCTGTAACTTCTTCGCTTCTTCAGTTAATAAATCTACATTTTCTTTATTCTTCTCTAAATATTCTTTATTAAAATCAGCATATAATAATTTATTTAATTTTTCCATCTTTTCTGGTGCAATTTTTTCTTTTGGAACATCGCTAATTAAAACATACCAACCTAATAATAGATAAGTAATATCAATTGGATCTTTTTTAAATTCACATAAATATTTTAAACATAAATATAATATCATTTCTACAAAATATGCATTTTGTTTTAACGTAACAACATATATATCTAAATCATCATCTTTTTCTATTTCTATCATAGCATTGACTATTATAGTACTGTGTGTAAACAAGCACATTTTATCATAAAATTCATCAAGAAAATTTTTCAAATCTCTACTATTCATATCTGTAAATAAATCGCCATCTAATTTGCGTAGCACTTTTCTAAAATCATTCCTCAATTTTTGTGGCTTGGTATATTGTCTAGTTTTATCATCTATTGATAAATTAATAAATTCTTTATAAGTACTTGTGTTTTCATATATCATCATGCCCATTATTAGATTTTCAAAAGCAGATCTTAATAATGAATTAGCATCTACTACTTCTTTACTATTAATAAATTTATGCACATTTTTTAGTGTTTTTCGAGTTTGATTCAATAAGTTTATTGTTTCAGGTCGTTTAAATTGCTTATTATTTTCTAACTTCGTGAAGAACTTATTAATATATCTTCTCACTACTAAAACGAATTTAATTTTACATTTTTTACGTGCCAATTCTTTTAGCTCGACAAGTTTATCTTTTTGTAATAAATATATTAATTGTCTTATTTGATCTTCAGTTAATTCTGATTGAATCTTTTTCACATCTTCCTCTGTAATCAAATTAATCACCCCACATTTTAGCTATTATTATAGCACAATGACAAAAAAATGGGGATAATAAAGGATTATTAAACATATTCCAATATTAATTCCCCAAATAATGTTATATGAAATCTATCAATGTTTAAATTACTTGTAGTTCCAACAGTTGTGGTATAATCTGAAACAATTACTCCTAGATTATTTAATTTAACAAATGATCTTACAATATATGCCCAATTCATTGTTTCAGATCCATCGTCTTCTTTAGCTTTATATATTAAAGCAATACCCATTTCAGGTGTTTCTAAATCAAACGTTTTGCAAAAATCTAACCAAAATATTGTTTTATTCTCACATCTTATATTTCTATCATGAAATTCTGTCAATCTCAATTTCTTAATTCCGTTTGTTTTTTTGTTTTCAGCATCTATCCTTATATTTTGCTTTTTAATTTCACCGTTTTTTTCTAACATCTTCTTATCTGATTCTATACTCTTATTATAGTATTCTCTTATACCGTTATTTTGATATTGCTTTATCATTTTTAATAATTTTATATCATTTACGTTTAATTTATTTATTATTTCACACAATTCCTCATAATTGTTATTATCTTGCTGCATTATTAAATCAATTAAAACCTCAATATACAAATCTACTGTTTCAGGAATACAGCTTAATAAAATATTATTTAAATTATTACTCACTACATATCTGTTATGCTCAGTTAATTTACCAACTTTTTCTTTAAATTGATCTGGTGTTATTAATTTTTCTTTCAATTTTATCTCCAGTTTTCTTATTCTCTTGATAATATCTTTTTCACTAATTAATCCAATTACACGATTTATTGCGAATGTAAGTAATGGTACAGTTGAAAAAATTGGATTAATACACGAAATAATTCCAGAAATTGCATCTGCACCATCTTTTACTATTTCAGATTTTTGTTCTATATTTTTAATCATAATAACACCTTTTAGTTATTTGCATATTTTAATTCTGCTTGTCTAATAACTTGTTCAACTGCTCCTTCTCGCTTTACCGGAGGATAGTTATACTTAATTAACAATCTTCTTATATTGACTCTAATTCTAGCTCTAGCATCTTCTCTTTTAAAAGCATCTAAGGTTAAATTTTCATTAATAATTTCTACTAATTCTTTGGCTATTTGAACTAAAGTTTCGTCTTCCATTAACGACTTAATTTCAGGATCAGCGCCTAAAGCATCAAAAAACGCTTTTTCTTCTGAGCTTAAATCATACTCATTTTCTTTGTCTAATTCGTCTTGAATTTCATATTTTATTTTAATTAACTCTTCAATAACGTTTTCAATGTCTGCTAAGTCTGTTCTTTCATTATATGCATTAACTACTTTGTTGAATTTAGTTGAAAATTTTTCTTGTAGTGTTAGATTGACTTTACCAATATCGTTTATCATTGTCTTTATTGCTCTTGATAAAATTTCAGCAGCTATATTCTTATCTTTAAGGCTTTTTAATTTAGATAACATTGAATCACTTAATAATTCTAAACTATTGCCTCTTGATAATTCACCTAGATTTATAAGTTCGTCTTCTTTAATAGATTCTTCTAACATCTTTCCGACATTTTTATTTATTTCACTTACATCTAATTTATTTTCATTATTTATTTTAGAAATAAATGAACGAACTGAAATAAAGTATAGAACTTTTTCTTTATATTTATTTTCTAATATACCATTACATAGTGTGTAAAGATTTTTAGCATCTAAACTATGTTTCATAAATCGTCTCTTTTTTTCTTCAGAGTATAAAACTGTATTTGCACCAGCTTTTATTAAGTTATATTTTCCTGTATTATCTAAGCTAGTAAAATTAGAATAATCTAACCCACTTAATATATCATCAATAATTTCAATTTTATCCTTTAACGTATTTACTAATTCTTTATTATCAACCACTTGTTTTTGATCTCTAGTTGTATATGTTTTTAAGGCATCTAATAGCCATGCTTTTAATCCAATATAATCAACTATCAATCCAGCAGGCTTAGTTTTATAAACTCTATTTACTCTAGCTATAGCTTGCATTAAATTGTGTGCTTTCATTGGTTTATCAATATACATAACGCCTAATCTTGGAACGTCAAATCCTGTAAGCCACATATCTACAACAATAGCAATTTTAAATTTTTCATTTGGATCATCGGCTTCATTTTTAAATCTAATCTCTAAATCTTTTTTATCATTTTTTGTTCCTATTGCTTTTTGCATATCTTCAGGATCTTTATTACTTGGTGTAATAATCATGTTTACTACGTCTTTATAATCTGGCCTTAATTCAATAAATTTCTTATACATTGTATAAGCAGCCTTTCTTGAATATGCAACTACCATCGCATGATCAGCAACCATATTTTTTCTTTCCTCAAAATGATTAATTATATCCTTAACAATTAATTCTAACCTATCAGGATCTTCTATAATTTGAGAAATTTTTGCCATCATTTGTTTTGACTTATTAATTGCGTATTCATCAGCGCTTTTAGATTCTTCAATATAATTATAATAATTATCTATTTCTTCTAATACTTTTTGATTTAGCCCAACTCTTGCCATTCTTGATTCATACATAATTGGAACAGTAGAACCATCAAGAATTGCTTGTGTCATATCATAAGTATCAATAACTTTGCCAAATATGGAAGACGTAGATTTATCTTTAGTTTCAATCGGAGTTCCTGTAAAGCCAATATAAATGGCATTTGGTAAAGCATTATGCAAGTATTTTGCTGTGCCAAATTTTTCTTTGGCGGTATTTGTTTCATAGTCTATTTTCATAGATGCTTCTAACCCATAATGACTTCTATGGCACTCATCAACTAAAACTAAAATATCATCTCTATCAGTAAACAAACCAGTTTCTTCTTCAAATTTTTGTAATGTTGTAAAGAATATGCCACCAGAGATTCTATCTTTTAACATTTCATCAAGTGATTGTCTTGATTCTGCTTTTTGTGGATGTTGTTTTAAATAATAATCACATTTTACAAACGTTTCGTATAGTTGATTATCCAAATCGTTTCTATCAGTTACTACAACTATGGTAGGATTATTTAATAGTTTTATCATATTTCCAGAATAAAATACCATACTAAATGATTTTCCAGAGCCTTGAGTATGCCATACAATACCTGCTTTACCAGTTTTTGCTCCATTTGTTACTGTTGATACAATTGCTTTCTTAACTCCAAAATATTGATGGTATTGAGCAAGTATCTTTTTATCATCACTAAATAATATAAAATTTTGGATTATGTCCAGTAATCGTTCTTTTTTAAACATTCCATAGAATAGTGTTTCATGGGTTGGCATATTTTCGTATACTTCATCATAAGCTTCAACTTTTTTCCAATCACTAAACCTTGAATAAGGACTTGTAATAGTTCCAGCTTTAGCTGTTACGCCATCACTAATAACTAAAATTTGATTATATTTAAATAATGATGGAATGTATACATTTCGATATCCTGTTAATTGCGTGTAAGCATCTTCTAATTTAACATCTTCATTAGTAGCTGTTTTTAATTCAATTACTACTAAAGGAATACCATTTATAAATACAATTATATCAGGTCTTTTAGTATCGAATTCTATAATAGTGTATTGATTAATTGCTTGGAAGTGATTAGCATTGATATTATTAAAATCTATTAATTTAACGTTTTTATATTGATATCCATTATTAGTTTTTACTTGAACAGGAACGCCCTCTAAAAGATATCTAGTAAAGGTTTTATTATCTTCAATGGGATTACCATGAGATAGTGTCTTTATAGTTTTTATAGCATCTTGAATTTGAGAATCATTAAATTCTTTATTAATTCTACATAAATCATCGAAAATGTTATTTTCCATAAAAACATTGTGATAATCCCTATCAATGTTATATCCATTTAACCTTTCATACCCTAATTCTTCAAATATATTTAATGTAGCATCTTCTAATTGTTCTTCATTAAACATTTTAATCACTTCCTCTATAATACAAATCACAATTTGTATGATTAAATTTCTATATTATCTAAATCTATTTCACCATTCATTAATTTTGGTAATAATGTATCTCTTAGTTCTGATAATTTTTCATTTTCTAAAGTATTTATCGTTATTTTATTCATACACGCCTTTGCTATTGAATCAAAATAATCTATGTCTTTCTTATCTGGAACAGGTATTTTAAAGCCTCTTACTACAGAAATATTTAGCATTAACATTCCAGTAGTTCCAGTAACCGAATTTTCTATTTTATTTTGGTATTCATTCGATGATAATAAATAATATAAATAATACGGACTAATTTTTGCACTTGCCCTTAATATTGAGATATGCTGATCTATAACAATGTTATTTGCATTTTCTTCAAACAAATGGATTCTTCCCAATGTTCCTTCTCCTAAAGAATTAAGCAAAATATCGTTTTTTCTAACATATCTATTTTTAGGAATTTCTTGATTTTCATCCAAATACTTATAATATTGCTTTTCTAGTTTTTGACCTTTATTAACTTTTTGGTTTAAATTGATCAAATTACTCTTTTCTACATAATTCTTAGTATATCCCCTTGTTATTTCAGAACATAGATTATCTAATGAGTCAAATGACATATCATAATTAAAAGTCTGTTCAAATATCTTTCTACATAATTCATGCAAATTATTATTTATCTTACTATTCAATTTAATTTTTTCATCTATAGTAGCCAATATCTTTACCGTTTTTATTTGATCATGAATAGATGATATATAAAAAATTTCTTCTTTTAAAGGATCTAATTGTACTCTTTGTCTGCCAGATGTTCCTGTCATTAATGAAATAGCTTTTTCCCTAAATCTCGGACTAATTGACAAATAATAAATGTATTCGGGTATAGTTACATTTTTTTTATTTCTCATCACGATAAATTCAGTCGAACCAAATGCAATCTCATCATCATCTAGAAAATCTATGTAAGCAGTTTTACCATTTTCTAAACAAGGCGTAATTCTTGCAATAATTGTATCACCATTTCTAAATTTTGCCCCTCCAGAATATTTTTCATTTTCAAAAGAATCAATATATTTATAAAATGGGGTTAACTTATCCATTCCTATTTTTTTGGCATATGTACTTTTTGATAATTTTTCAATGGGATTAAAGTCTATTGCATCTTCTAATTTCATATTCGTTACTCCTTTATTTTATCATGCTATAAATCTTCTATGGGATATCTTAACATTACTTTGATTAACTAATGCATAATGCATTGTTGTTTCTATTTTTACATGACCTAGTAATTTTTGAACTTGTTCAACTGGCATACCTTTATCAATTGCCATTGTTGCTAGTGTTCTTCTAAATTTGTGTGGATGAACTTTATTTATATTTGAATTAATTCCTAATGTTCTAATTATTAATTCAATACCAGAAATAGATAATCTTTGATGTGGTTCTCTCATTGATACAAATAAGGCTTCATTTGAATCGCTTCTTTTTGAAATATATTCTTTTAAATGTAATTTTGTTTTAGCATCAAAATAAACTTCTCTTTCTTTGTTACCTTTACCTAATACAATGCAAGAACGATCCTCAAAATTAAGGCTACTAATATTTAAATTTACAAGTTCTCCAACTCTCATTCCTGTTGAGATTAATAATTCAATTAGTGATAAATCTCTTATATTTTCACATTCGTCTCGTAACCTTTCTAAGTTTTCATCAGTTAAAACTTCTTTAACAACTATTGCTGTTTTAATTTTATGTATTCTTCTAACTGGGCTCTTTATAATATAATCTTCATCTTCTAACCAAGAAAAGAATGATGATAATACTCTTCTTATATTATCTATAGTTGTAGATCCACAAGAACTATTATCCTTGTAATTAGATAAATAATTTCTTATTTCATTTGTTGATATTTGCTTAATGCTTTTATCAAAATCATTAACAAATTTCTCAATTATTTCTTTATAGTATTTAATTGTTCGCTCTGAACATCCCTCAACTTGTTTAGAAGAAATAAATGAATCAATCATTTTCTTATTTTCTTCTAATTCTTCTTGATGTTTTATTTCATCATTTTTTATAATAAACTCCACTCTTTCAAAGTTTATTATTAAGCTTTCTTTAAGCTTATTCAGTTGATAATCAGTAAGACTATCTTCCATGTCTTTCGTAATATTAGATATTACTTCCGTTTTCATAATAATTTCCCCCTTTAAGACGGTAATTATTATATCATAAAACAATTATTTTAACTCAAAACCAATAGCTTTCATATTTTTTCTAATTTCTTCTTCTAATCTGTGGGATTCTTCAAACTGTTTTGATAATTCTGAAGTAATATTCTTCATTTTTTCTTCAAATGGAATATCATCACTTTTGCTTTCTTCAACTCCAACATATCTTCCAGGAGTTAATACATTATCATTTGCATTTATTTCTTCGGTAGTAGCTGAATAACAGAAACCTTTAATGTTTTCATAATTATCGCCATTTTGATAACTATGATATGTATCGGCTATTTTCTTTATATCTGCTTCGGATAGCTCTCTTAGTCTTCTAGTTACCATCGTGCCTAAATTATTGGCATTAATAAATAATGTTTTTCCTTTTTGTTTTTTATTTCTATTAATTATCCATATAGAGCATGGAACAGCAACTGTATAAAATAGGTTAGTGGGCATTGATAGGATACAATCTACTAAATCATTCTCGATTAGTTTTTTTCTTATTTCTCCCTCTTGGCCACCAGCTGCCAGGGATCCATTTGCTAAAATACAAGCCATTTTACCATTTTGTGATAATTTAGATATCATATGTTGTAGCCAAGCAAAATTGGCGTTGTTTTTAGGTGCTAGACCATATTTCCATCTTGGATCATTTTCTACTTTATCTCTATCCCATTCAAGATTAAATGGGGGATTGGCAAGTATAAAGTCAGCTTTTAAATCTTTATGTAAATCTTCAGTAAAAGTATCCGCGGCATATTTTCCTAGATCTCCATACATAGACCTTATAGCTAAGTTCATTTTTGCAAGTCGCCATGTAGTAGGATTTTTTTCTTGTCCATAAATTCCAATATTATATATATTACCTTGATTTTCTTCTACAAACTTCATTGATTGAATAAACATTCCACCAGAGCCACAGGCTGGATCATATACCTTGCCTTTAAACGGCTCAATACATTCAACCATAGTTCTAACTAAGCAAGCTGGTGTGTAAAATTCGCCACCTTTTTGCAACTCGTTTTTAGCAAATTGCCCTAAGAAGTATTCATATATTCTTCCTAAAATATCTTTTTGTATCGCTTCTTTAGTTCCAATTTTAATATTTGTAAATAAATCTAGTAGTTCACCTAAATTAACATTTCTCATTGTAGGAGAGTTATAATCTTTTGGTAAGACATTTTTTAGTGATGGGTTTTCTTTTTCTATCAAAGTTAAAGCATCATCTATAATTTCGCCAATATTAGAATCTTTAGAATGTTCTACTAAGTATTCCCATCTAGCATTCTTTGGAACATAAAATATATTTTCTGCTGTATAGCAATCTCTTTCTTCTTCTAATCCAGCTCCCTCTTCAATGAGTTCTTTATATTTTTCTTCAAAAGAATCAGATATATACTTTAAGAATATTAACCCCAATACTATAAATTTATAATCTGATACAGAAACAGCGCCTCTCATTTTATCAGCAGCTGCCCATAATTTATCTTCTAATTGTTTTAAATCTTTTTCT
>ULVW01023796.1_pt1 | contig 11093 bp, 10 predicted proteins | sample 1959801 | NCBI WGS metagenome assembly ULVW01 (sample SAMEA4835796, study PRJEB28245) | human gut metagenome | biome: gut microbiome; material: fecal sample | place: Denmark | collected 2008
AATATTTTGTAATAAAACGGGTCGGGAATATCTCCTTCAACATTTATTTTGATTCCGAGAACAGACGATGTTTCCTTTAGCTGACCGGATATATCGTAGCTGTTTGCTCCGTAGCTTTCTTCGTTGTCCCTCATAAGAAGTCTTACAGCATTCTTCCACGCTGTAAGATCCAGCTCGCTTGTCGGTCTGTTATTTGACAGCAGATTACGGGTCGCAATTACGCTCCTGCCTATATCGTCATGTACACGAATCTTCATACCGAGTATTTCTTCTTCACGGATAACCGTTCTTATATTCTCTGTCAGCTTTCGCATTCGTCTGCCCGCACGCTCGAGTTTTCTGCTGCTTTCTTCAAGCTGAAGCTGACGTCTGTACAGCTCGTCAACATCTGTTGCGGTTACCTGCGTATAGTAGCCGACGCCGTTCAGCGAAATCACATCTAGCCTGAAGCGCCACGCTTTCCCCTTTACAAGTACGACCGAGCCGCTGTTATGCTCCGAAAATATATCCTGCAGTTCGCTGAGGCACTGTACGTCAAAACCTTTCAATTCATATATCAGCCTGTCCATTTGCCTGTTGCACAAGACCGCTATTCCGTTGCTGTCGAAAAAGCATATACCCGACGGCAGATTATCAAATGCGTCTTTTACCGTCCTGCGTAACAGATAGCGTCTGCCTAAGCCTTGCATCTTTTTGCCTCCCTTCTGTATACAATCTGCCATTCGCCGTCATCGTCACATACCGCCGTTACAAAATCACCGTTCATTACAGCAAGATCCGTACCGCTTTCAGCAGTGACCTTCATTGTGAATATACCGTCGTTTAACGTCACGGATATATTCACAGCCGATAAATTATCCAGTGACAGCTCAATCATTTTTTCAAATGTATCGAATATTTCCATTACTGTCACAGCCGGTACGGGCTTATTTAATCTGATATTAAGTCCGCAGGTCACGCCGTACAGTTCAAGATTATCCGTAAGCTCAAGGAACGCAAGGTACAGCTCTTTTTCGCTTATCATACTGCTTCTTTCCGATATGAATATGAGATTGTTCCTGCGCTTTAGATAAGCGCCGATCACTACCATCTTACCCAATAGTTTTCTGCGCTCATCTTCATCTTCCGACATCTCGAAACGGTCTGTAAGGCTGTTCAATACAGCTATCTGACCTGACGTTTCACGGCTGATTCTGTCATATATCCTGTCACGCTCAAGTATGTGAGCCTCTCTGTTTCTGAGATCGTATTCCTCGCAAATCAGATCATAATCATCCTTGAGATCGTCCTTAGCCTCTGCCAGCTTGTCGTTTACCTCAATAAGCTCAGAAAGATCGTCAAGCCACAAGACATAGCCTCCTTTTATCTTTGCGGAGGAAAGACGTTTTCCGTTGCTGAGCATTACGGGAGAGGACTTTGCCATCTGCATTATTTCACGGTCTATCTTTTCGGCACAATCGGACGAGAGGAGTATATTGTAATCATTGTCGGTAATCAAAGCAGGAACTGTACACGGCTGCAAAAGCTGTATATAATAAGTGTTTGAGCGGATAAGTCCGCATTGTATGCAGCATTCAAAAGAAAGCGCAGTAAGAAGGCTAACGGTAATAGTCATATCGCCTGCCAGTCTGTGAATGAACGTGCCGCCCGTGATTTCTCCTGACACATAGAGCAACGTGTAGATAACCATTGCGACAACAGGCAGTAACGGCATAATAAACGTTTTTCTTGCCTTTGGTATACGGCACTTGGATATTAAAGCCACAAATGCGCCGATCGTGCATAAAAGCATATATCCTGCTACTATGTAATATCCGCCTGCATAGCTGTAATCTCTGTCGTTCCACATTTCCCTTTCTCCCGGAAATCTGAACACAAGGCAATGCAGATCGTTTGTAAGCACGAATATTACCATCAGGACAGAAGCGACATACAGTAAGGATGTAACTGCGGGCAGACGGTAGTTTTCGGGCTTTCCGAGCGACAGAGCGACCAACAGCGCAAACATAGGGATAAATATCATCGGGATATAATACATATACCACAGCGTTCTGACAGCGAGCGGACTCTGGGCTATGATGAACTTCACCGAACGGATAGCTACCCAGAACACAATAAGCCATGCTATAGATGTCATAAAGCGTTTTGCCTGTATCTGCACTATCCTGTTTCTCAGGGTGATTCCCCATATCAGAAACATAAAAATATATATCAGACTTCTGATAATGCCGAATATTTGCATAGTACTGATCCTGTCAAGCTGTCTGCAGAGCATTGCGGCGGCTATGGCGGTTATTATCAATATTATGTGTAAAACGGACGACCGTGCTATTCTTTTTTTCATCTGCTCACCTCTTTTATTCCAGTATAACATGGCTGAAAGCGTTTTGCAATAAGTGTAAAAAATAAAGCTGTGGGTCAATGCCCACAGCTATTTTTGCTACAACGCTTTTTTGATTTTTCCCAGTGCGCCTTTTTCAAGCCTTGACACCTGCGCCTGAATGATTCCGATTTCCTGTGCGACTTCCACCTGAGTTTTACCTCTGAAAAAACGCAGCTTAAGAATATTCTTCTCTCTGTCGTCAAGCCCGATTATCGCCTCTTTCAAAGCTATTTCATCGAGCCGGTTTCTGTCATCGTTATTATCGCCTATCTGATCCATCTTCGGTTTATAGAAAAAATATATTTTTTCAAAAAAGTGCACTTTTGTTGCCTAGAAATAACCTTTTTTATATAAGACTCATTTGCTGTATGCCTATATCGCTTTATTCTGCGAATTCCAATAGTTATAATCAGCATTTTTTGGTAGCATAAAAAAGTGTGCCAACCACAACAAGTCAACACACTGAATTATAGCATTTTATTCAATATAATTTCACTGCACAGGCTCTTTTCTTGAACATATATAAACAACAACAGCGCTTATAACATCTATACAAAAAACAAACTGACATACAGAATTCAAAGCCGCAAAGCTTCCGGAACACTTATGTTCCTTATAAAGTCTGAGATTTGCCGTTAATCCGACAAGTCCTGTAAGGAATATCGTTATACAATCGAACAGCACGAAAAAAACAGAAAAAGCATAAGTGAAAATTGTAATGAAAAATAATACGCCAAGCACAAATATAGCAAGATATGCCGGTATCTGAACAAGCTTTATGAGCATATTGAAAAAGGCTGTCTGTCTTGCTCCCCACCCCTTTGCAAGGCAAAACGGCATATACACAAGCGTGCATATAAACGAAATGACAATTGTCACAAATATCATAAATAACAGCCAAAGCCCATTATTGCCGAAAAATTGCTCTACAATATATTGATTTATAAATATGGAGTAGAGAGCAAACAGTAAAATATATGGCTGAATCATCACCGGTATGAGTAAAAGAAAGCGTTTCATATTTCTACTATCATCCTTAATTTAGTATTACTAGTAAGTATACCGCAATATACTGTATAAGTCAAGCAGAAATATGTGATTGCAAAGTTATAACGCCTTTTTTATCTTACCGAGAGCGCCTTTTTCAAGCCTTGACACCTGCGCCTGACTGATTCCGATTTCCTGAGCGACCTCAACCTGTGTTTTACCGCGAAAGAAACGCAATCTGAGAATATTCTTTTCCCTGTCGTCAAGCCCGATTATCGCCTCTTTCAAAGCAATTTCATCGAGCCAGTTTCTGTCATCGTTGTTATCGCCTATCTGATCCATCATATATATGGTGTCGCCCGACTCGGAAAATACCGGTTCGTACAACGAGATTGGGTCGCTTACAGCCTCGAGTGCTATTACTACATCCTCCCGTTTTGCGTCTATTTCTTTGGCTATCTGCTCAATAGTCGGTTCTTTCGAGTTATCATTGGTCAGTTTTTCTCTTGCCTGCATAGCTTTGTAAGCCAGATCACGCATTGAACGGCTGACACGGATCGAGCCTGAATCCCTCAGGTAGCGGCGCAGTTCTCCCATTATCATCGGTACGGCATAAGTGCTGAATCTGACATTAAAATCAGGGCAAAAATTATCAATGGCTTTCATAAGCCCGATACAACCGACCTGAAACAGATCGTCCGGATTCTCTCCCCTGCCGGAAAAACGCTGTATCACACTCAGCACAAGGCGGAGATTGCCGTTTATGAGCTCTTCTCTTGCATTCGGGTCTCCGTCATGCATTTTTTGCAGAAGCTCCATCTTCTCCGACTCTCTGAGCACTTTTAATTTAGCCGTATTTACACCGCTTATCTCAACCTTGTTGTAATACAAAAAACCACCGCCCACTCTTTTATTTCCAATAAAAGTATGGGCGGATAGCCTTAAATATATTCTGTCATTTTTTGGAGAACAATGACGGTTTAAGCAGTGACGTAAATGTCTTCCTCAGCCTCAGGGGTAATGCTATGCTTTACTCTGTCCTGAACCTCAGCCTTTTTGGCGTTATTGAATCTGTCAAGAGTACCTACAAGATATCCGGTGATACGACGGATACGGTCGAACGGAATCTCGCCGAAATGATATGTAAGGTCAACATAATCACCGTCAAGATTAATATCGAGTTCTGTTACCAGCTTGCCGGGATTAGCCTCTATTGCATACTGAACATAAGAATCGATCTCTTTCTGATCGAGCGTGCCGTTTTTTACATTTACTTTTACCATAACAATCTTCCTTTCAATTTACTGTATATAAAAGCAGTAAGTACATTTCGTTGTTTTCTTAATTGTACCACAACATATTGTGTTTGTCAAGAGGATTAGGCACAATTTTTTCAAAAATAATCCCAATGCGTGAAGGAATAAGAAAACATTTTAAAAAAGTTCTTGACAATTCTTTTGGGATGTGATAAAATATTAAAGTCGTGGAAAGATGGCTGAGCTGGTCTAAGGCGCACGATTGGAAATCGTGTAACGGCTAATACCCGTTCGAGGGTTCGAATCCCTCTCTTTCCGCCACACGACGCTGAGTGTTCAGCGTCGTTTTTTATACGGGTATGGTGGAATTGGCAGACACGCCAGATTTAGGTTCTGGTGCGAAAGCGTGCAGGTTCAAGTCCTGTTACCCGTACCAGCTACATTATTTGTAAAATGCTCGATATTTAGCTCAACCAAGCCATTTATCGAGCGTTTTGTTTTTTGAATTTGTCTGTTTTTGTGCATTTTCCGACAGTTTGACACCCTACTAGGGTGTCAAATCAGTGTCTAGTCTTTAAACAGGCTATCCGAAATATCAGCATAAAAAACAAAACAGCCGCCCTTACTTTTGAGCGGCTGTTTGCTAGACCGTGTACACTCACCCTATTGCATCAAGTACAGCATCATAGATATGTACGGGCAACAGCTGAAAATCATTGCATTTCTGTGTAAACTCCCTCGCCTTGTTTTCGTTCAGGAATACATCTTCAATATGACACAGTTTTTCTTTTGCACTGTCAGTTATCCTGAACACCGCTATTCCGAACGCATCATAATTTCCGATTTCGCTGTCCGAGTGATTCTCTCTCACAACATCGTAAAAAAACATAACATACAAACCTTTCTATAACCCCAATCACTTGCAGTACCAACCTGCAATATAATCATAACATATATACATCGGTTTGTGTTAAAAAAAGTGAAAACGGCGCCTTTTTCAGTGAAATCGGCATTTTACGCGAATAATCAGCGCATAAATAACGAATATTAATTGCATATTCAAATTAATATACATTTTAAATTTTGAATTTATCGCTGAAAATCTCTTTTCCGGAGCCAACCTCAAAATGATACTCGACAATTCCTAAATCCATATCAGAAAGAATGCCATTGCCGGCTTTAGCCAGAACTTTGTCGCCATCAAGCATAAATCCGAATTTCTGCTGATTCATGGCGGTAGGTGCCAGCAATGCGGCTTTCACGCCGTTGATAAACCACTCAGGCGTATCATCCTTTATTACCGCAACTTCCTCGGGTGATTTGCTTTTATGTGGTGTTCCGTGCGTCTTTCCGTAGCCGAGAGAGATAACACAGCACAGCTTCTCCCCTTTTGCAATCGTATAAGCGTTTTTTACTTTGGCATATGACATTGCCACCCAACAACTGTCAAGCCCCAGCTGAGAGGCAAGCAATACCAGTTGTTCTCCGTAATAGCCGCACATTTCATTCAGCTTATCGCTCTTTTTTCCTATAAGTGCAATGTAATTTGTCACACCGGAAAACTTGCCGTAATGCGCCATGAAGCTGTCAAAAGCCTTAGGCTCATCTGTTACAAGCTGTATGTGCAGTCCGCTTTCGGCATTCAGCAGGTCTATCTTTTCTCTGAGTTTATCCGTTATTTCTTTTGGTATCTTTTTTTCGGGATCGTAGGCTCTTACAGCGTGGCGATTCTCCATTGCGGTTATAATATCCGTCATAAATCCTCCTTACAGGGCTTTTGTCATAAGCACATGAGGACAGTATTCATCATAATACTCTTTGCCGTGCTTCTTATAGCCCTGTTTCTCGTAAAATCCCGATGCACGAAGCTGAGCGGACAGAGCGACAGACTTTCCACCGTCCTGCTTTATCTTCTGCTCCGCAAAGGATAATATCTTATCGCCGTAATGCAAGCCTCTGCATTCTTTAATGACAGCTATCCTGCCTATCATATACGACTTATGCTCTTCATCGTAAAAATATCTGCAAACTGCGACAGGCTTTTCTCCGTCATAACCTACTATGTGCCTTGCCTTACTGTCCGTATCGTCAAATTCCGTTTCAAAGCCCTGCTCTGCTACAAATACTTCTGTTCGTATCTGCTTTGCATCCTCACAAAGCTTGTCATAAATTCTGAATGTCATTTATTATTCCTTTGTAAACACACTGCATTTTACAGAAGTCTGTTTTATGCCGTTTTCGCCGTTGACCAGATTCTCGCCCCAATCGGCAGATAAAACCGATCCGTCCCAGCTGTTTGCTATATCAAGATATTCAACACCGCCGCTGTTGCCCTTCCAGCTCCAGCCGAGATATCCTATGCCGTTATCCTGACAATACTTCATTATATAAGCTTCGTCAACATCGCCGTCTGTGTGCGTATAACCAAATTCGCCGACAATTACACACAGCCCGTTATCTGTAGCATATTTCAGATTTTTCTCGATAACCGAGCTGTTCTTTCCTGCCGTGCCGTACATATGAACGGCGAACATCGTATTCTTATCGGGATCGGAATCAAATACCTCTTTACCGTAGTCACCTATACTCTTGGCATATTGCGCCCAGCCTGCCGCATCAACAAGAATCGTATTCTTTATACCTGCTTCTCTCAGCTTCGGAATAGCATCAACATAACCGTCACGCCATAACTCACCGTTCCAGCCGCCTGTCCACTCGTTTGCAATATTGAGTATAACATACTGCTCCTTGCCGATAAGAGCATTCTTCATCTCTATCCAGTAATCAGTAGCTTTATCAAGTGCCGATTTATCGTCCTTGCCGGTTGCATCGTGTACTTCAACTACTGCAATCATCTCGTTGTCAATACAAAGATCGATAACCGTTTCAAGCATATCTTCGGTGTCTTTTGTCCACTGCTCACCGTCAGAGCATACGATTCTCACTGTGTTTGATCCGGTTTCGGCAATCGCCTTGATAGCCGTTGTATCTTCATCAAGATACCATGTGTGTGCGTGATTTATACCACGCATTATAAACTCCTTGTCGTTTGCGTCAAGCAGCTTTGTACCTTCTACTTTGAATCCGCCGTTACCGCTCTGCGACAATCCGCTGCTTTCTTCCTGCGATGCTGTGCTTTGCGATTCCGATGCGGCAGAAGAAATATCAGAGGATAAAGCGTCTGAGCTTGTGCTTTGCGATTCCGATACGGCAGAAGAAATATCAGAAGATAAAGCGTCTGAGCTTGTGTTTTGCGAGCAGCCCGAAAAAGCTAGTAATGCCGCACAAAGAGTTATTGATACTATTTTTTTCATTTTAAATTCTTTCCGTCCTTTGACTTTTCTAGTAATGCGTTTTTTATATCCCACAGCTTCTTTGACAGATCCACATAGTAAGTATGCGGATTTTCAAAACGTTTTACCTCGTCCCAGAGTGTTTCCAACTGTTCGGCACAGTAAATCCTGATTTCATACAGCGACGGCTGTTTATAAACAAGCTCGCCGTTTTTAAATACCGTTACATGAAGTTCTCTTGCCGTGTAGTCTGTAAGCGTCTTTGTCTTCCATATTGCATCGGGATCGAAAATAGTGTGAGGCTTTGTGCTGTCAATTGTTTCATCGTATACACAAAGCTCGTCCGCAAGTGCCTTGCCGCTTTCATTGTCATAGAAACGGTACAGCTTCTTGTAATGGGGATTGGTTATCTTTGCGGTGTTTTCGCTTACTTTTATCTTGGGAATGATGTTTCCCTGTTCATCCTCCACAGCCGCCAGCTTGTACACACCGCCGAACACGGGTGCGCTCTTTGCGGTGATGAGCCTTTCTCCTACTCCGAATGTATCTATCTTAGCTTCCTGCATCATAAGATCACGGATAAGATATTCATCGAGCGAATTTGACGCAACTATCTTACAGCACTGAAGTCCTGCCTCATCAAGCATCTTTCTTGCTTTCTTCGACAGATAGGATATATCGCCCGAATCAAGCCTTATGCCGAAATTTGTGATACCCTTAGGCACAAGCACCTCTTTAAATGCCTTTATAGCGTTCGGAACGCCGCTTTTCAGTGTGTTGTAAGTATCAACGAGCAGTACGGCATTATCGGGATATATTTCGCAATAAGTCCTGAATGCGTCATACTCGGTATCGAACATCTGTACCCACGAATGCGCCATAGTACCGCCTGCGGGAACACCGTACTTGAAATCGGTCAGCGTACACGCAGTGCCCGCACAACCGCCTATATAAGCCGCTCTTGCGCCTATTACGGCACCGTCCGCGCCCTGCGCCCTTCTTGAGCCAAATTCAAGCACTGTTCTGCCGTTTGCCGCTCTGACTATTCTGTTTGCTTTTGTGGCTATGAGCGACTGGTGATTTATCGCAAGCAGGATATAGGTTTCTATAAGCTGTGCCTCGATAGCCGGTGCTTTTACGGTAAGGACAGGCTCGTGCGGGAAAACAGGCGTACCCTCAGGTACGGCGTAAATATCGCCGGTAAATCTGAAGTCTTTGAGATATTCGAGAAATTCTTTATCGAAAATCTTCTTACTGCGAAGAAATTCTATATCTTCGGCAGTAAAATGAAGTTCTTTTATATATTCGATTATCTGGTCAAGTCCTGCCGCAATCGCAAATCCGCCGTTGTCGGGAACGTTTCTGAAAAATACATCAAAATATGTCGTGCGCTTATAGAAGCCGTTTTTAAAATAGCCGTTCGCCATAGTAAGCTCATAGAAATCGCACAGCATTGTGAAATTATCCTTGTTCATTAGTCTGCTCCTTTATTTTATTATTATCTGCATACCTTCCATAGTATCAAGGGCGGCATTGTGAAGCCGCTCGTCATTTGATGCCGTGAGCGTGCTGTCTACTATTATATCCGCATCGGGTAAAGCCGTCTTTGCGAGTACGGCATTGGAAACAACGCAGATATTCGTTACAACACCTACAAGCTCAACTGAGCCGTAACAGGCTGTTTTAAGATACTCATAAAGTGCGTCCGAACCGAATGTGCTTTTTCTGAATACAATATCCTCATCTGAAACACAATCGGCAACACTGCCGTACAGCTTATATCCATCCGTATTCTCTATACAGTGAGGTACGGGCAGATGCTTTCCTTCATAGCTATCCATATAATCGTCATAATGAGTGTCAAGAGTAAATATGACATCATCGCCGTTTACATGATAGGAATTTATTTTGTTGGCGATTCCGAGTTCAAGCGTCTTTGCCTTTTCAAAGCCGAGCGAACCACTTACAAAATCATTCTGATAGTCCACTACAATTAAGCACTTTTTCATAATGCAGCTCCTTTCATATCATGATACTATTTTACACCTATTTCAAGCACTTGTAAAGAGTTTTGAACGGCATCGGAAAATTTTGAACACGGCAATTGTTCCGATTGACAGCATCGGAAATAGCTGTTATACTAAAATAAGAAATAAATATGAAACGGAGAAGCTTATGATATACTCAAACCCGTCTTTTGAAACAGAGAAGCACACCCACGCATTCGGTGCGATGCTTTGGTGGATAGTCAGCCTTATTTCTATGTTCACTGTCGGCACAGGCATTACCGCTATCGGTCTGTGCGGTGCTTCGGTGCTTAAAATAACAAGCACATTTTTGCAGGATAATACGGTAATCGTTCTTATGCTGTTCTTTGCGGCGGCAATCGTCATATTCTTTATCGGTCTGCTGAGATTTGCCTCAGTTCTTACAACGTCATATAAGTTTGACGGCAACACAATAATCAAAGGCACTCTCGCCGCAAGAGGCGGTCTTATCTCGAAAATCACCGCAAATACGGATTTTGAATTTGTGAGAGCGAATTTTGATACCGACAGATATAAAAAGACGATTTACGAAAACGCTGTTCTGACAGGCGAAACAAAACGTTATCTCAAATACAGCAGTAACGGCAGAACAATAAAAATACTGAAAATCTACGACAGTATGCCTGATTTACGCATTGCAGAAAATACGGTAAAGAAATCTGTTGCAAGCAGGGTTATCAAAAGAGCGGTTTTAGTATTTGCAATCTTTCTGGCACTGGAAATAACCGATTTGTGTATAGGCTACGGCAAAAATGACGAGGTAAACGGCAATATCTCCCAAAGCAACGCTACAGTTGAAAAGATACTCACCGAAAACGGCTTTACAATGCAGGAAATCAGCAACATCGTATATCTTTACACCAAGTCCACAGCTGACAACAGCCGTACATCAAAGCTTCGAATCGTATATGACAAAAGCGGAAATATCGATAAATCCGAAACAGAAATGTTTATAGAAAGCGAAAACGACATCCTTGCGCTTGAAAACCTTCTGAAAGTTTTCTGCAAGTCGCAAAGCACCGATGAATTTATTTCGGCTGTGCGAAAACAGCTTGACGGCAAAAGCGCAAACGCCAAGCTGACGCTTGATAACGGACAGTTGTTAAGGCTCGGTACAAGCGGCGGT
>ULVW01085943.1_pt1 | contig 11085 bp, 17 predicted proteins | sample 1959801 | NCBI WGS metagenome assembly ULVW01 (sample SAMEA4835796, study PRJEB28245) | human gut metagenome | biome: gut microbiome; material: fecal sample | place: Denmark | collected 2008
TTTACATTTGCATAATCTTTTTCAACATACCAACCATTTCTTAAATAATCTTCTTTTTGTCGTTCAGGAACGGTCTTAACTGTTGTACCTTTGCGTACTTTTATAGTTTTTTTTCTTTCTTCCATTTTAATCTTCTCCTATCTCTTAATAAAATCAATCTTTGTTTTGTAATTCTGTGGCAATACTGACTTAACAACATAGTTCGCATTCTCACAATACTTGTTATCGCTTTCTGCTAACTTTCTTAACTCATCTTCTGAAATTAAGCCATCGTTCAAATACACCCTATCGCCAACATTTATTACACCTTGATAATAGGCTCTATCTACAAAAGCTCGATATACATCCGTTATCTTCTCGCCATATTGTAAATAGCTTGTCATACCAGAAACTGGTTGATAATTCAAATAGTATTTTTTTGGTTTATCAAAAATCTCAATTTGCCAACCATCACTATTTGTTTCAATACTTTTTCTCTTGGCTATCCATATTTCTTTTTCCCACATACTCTAATACCCTTTTACTGTTGCTATCGGAACTATTTCATCCCTCAACGCTTGTGATAATTGAGCTTGATTCCAAGATATTGATATGCCATTTTCAGAATAAGATATTGCACTTGTAGCTCCAGAACGCTCTATCATTTCTTGCATACAACGTATTAACCAATAATGATAATGTTCATAAGCATACGCTCTTTGTGTTTCTGATACTGTATATGAAGATTTAAAAAGAAGATGTATTAAGATTTCTTTTGCACTTTCATTAAGCATTTCTAAATCACTCATTTTTATTTGAGGATATTTGTCGTGAAAATAACTTATTGCATTAACTTTGTTACAATTACAATTCATCTCTTTACATCTCCTTGCTTGTTATTTTTTCTATGCTACTTTTAATGTTACGATTTGGTCTGGGAAAATGTCAAGTGCTGGTAAGCAACGCATTGCAATCTTTGTTTGAATAGAAACTGCATCAGGGTCTACTGTTTCAACAATAGCAACACCATCATCAACAATTGAAACTGTAGCAACATTAGGTGTATTTAACAATACTCTTTCTTCAGGTGTAACTGAGAATACAATATCGCCTAATTTTCCAATAGGGAATAATGAAATGATATTATCTGGGAAGATTTGAGCATCGCTCTTATCATCTTTCATGTAATAAGTATCATTTACATATAATCTTACATTTGTTCTTGCATAAATTAAATTTAATACATCATCATCTGATATATCGGCAGCACCCCATGGATTAACATGAAGTTTCTTAATTTTAGCATTGTTGACAATATAATCAAAAGTTGTTGGACTACACATTGCTCTTGCAACGCCATTAATTTTAGCATCTTTTTTCATCTTTCTAATATCTTTTAGAGGGTCAGAATTTTCTAAATTGCTCCATTTTGCTGTACCAGCTAAATCAGTCTCTTTTGTAATTTTATAAGTTGCTGTAAAAGCTGCACCATTTGAGGCAAAAGAAACTTTACCTTCAGAAAGTAATTGATTAACCATTATTTCACGTGTCATACGCGAACTTAAGTAAAGTTGATAGCTATCGTTAAACATACGATCATATACCATTTGAACTAATGCACGATTAGGGTTTCCCTCTAATTTCATTAATTCAATGATATGTTTTTCATCTACTTGCATACCTTCTTTGAAGAATGGTATCTTTTTTTGTTCAACAGTAATTTCGCCTCTTTCACGATAAACTGTTTTAGAATCGGGGCTATTTAATAGTAAAGCTGGTGTATAACCACTTTTACCAGAAACTGAATCAATTGTATCTTCTAATTGTTTTCTTGAACCAAATAACTCATCGATACCAACGTATTTAGTTTCTTCTTGCTTTCTAGCATCCCAATAAGTTTTAATGTTTTTAGTTGTATATAATTCTGCAATTGATGGCATATTAGAAACCTCTTCCTTTCATATAAATTATGTCGTGAGGGAAAGCAACCTTTGAGTCAAGAGCAAAACCTGCATCCATTTTTGCCATATCAATAACACCAGCAAAAGCAACAGTTGCTGTTGTTTGACCAGCGGTTACATCTACATCGTGAATAACTACACCTTGTGTTTTAGGACCGTTAGTTGCATCGTTTGTTGCAATTAAAACTGCTGTATCTCTGTTTAATAAAGCGTTAGTATCGCCACCAACTGGTGTACCAGCTTTAATAATTTTTTTGCCGTTTGAATCGGCAGTTAAGCCTGTATTAGTCACTTGACAAGGAAGTGTGTAATAAAAGCTATGCATGTCTAATACTGTTTTTTCAAAATTGTAATTAGCCATATTAAATTTTTTCCTCCTGTGAAATTTTTAATTTGTTTTAAAAGAAATTACTTTTTTGAGTAGTTTTTGAAGCTCGTTTTGCCATTGCAATAATTTCATCATCAGCAGAATTTGGTGTTTTAATTCCACCAGTCACATTGCTAGATTGCATAAACTCGGCTATTGCATTTTTCTTTGCTTGTTCAATTTTTGCACTAACCAATGTCATAATGCTTTCTAACATTTCACTTTTGTTATCTTTTGATTTTAAAATGTTTTGTGCTTCTTCACTACTAAATAAGTTGTTTTTAGTTAATGACTTTTCAAGAGTTAAGTTTTCTAATTGGCTTTCATAATTTGCTACTTTTTCACGTAAAGCCTTATCTTCTTCTGCTTTTTTCTCTTCATCAGTCATTTTTTGTTGTACTTGTTTTTTCAAACTTGCTAATTCACTTGAAGTTTTATCAAAACTTGCTTTAAGTTTTTCATATTCTTCGTGTGAATACGTTTTTAGATTTGGATTTGGTTCTGGTGTAGGTTCGCCCTCACCAAAGAATTGTAATTTAAATGGAATTTGTGTTTTGTTTGCTTTTAAAAAATTCATATTTTTTCTCCTTGCGTTTTTTAAAGTTTTCTCTAACTTCCTGCGTTTTTTAAAAAGTTTTCTCTAACTTTTTTTGATTATATATATAATTAGTTTATTTAACTATTTATACCTTGATTATTATTTTGTTGTTCGATTTGAGCTTGATTTTGCTTGTTTTTCTTCCAATCATCGCCTAAACCATCAACATCTTTTGTAATACCACAAATTGACAATATTGCCTTTTCTGGTACTAGTGCTTCATTTAACATCTTTAATGCTTCAGCTTTTACTAATAAGTTGTTTGACATATTAATGTTAAATTTAATTGCAACATCACTTGCATTTATCTCATTAACTGGGCATTTTTCCGTTAATTTGCAAATTTTAATTATGTTTTTCAATAATTCACGTTCGTATTTTATCAAATATTGTTGGTCTACTTGTGCTTGATTTTGAGCTGATTCCCAACCATTGCCAAGCAATCTCGCTTGCCCTGTGTCGCCACCACTCGTAACATTTCCACTTGCTTGAGGTACGGCTACAATGTCATATAAGGCTTTTAAAACCCTTTCGTAAAATTGATTTGTTGAACCTTGATCAAGTTTGGTAGAAACAAGTTTTAAGTCTGCTGGTGTTTGTGGATTTTGTGTATTAAGTACAAGTACACGCTCTCTTTTTAACGTTTTAATTAAGTTTATAAAGTCTTCATCAACTCTTTGGTTAATCATAACTATAAAACTATTAATTTCTTCCTCAATACCATCCATTTGCGAACTATCAATATTGTTTATTAAGTTTTGCAATTGAACGCCAATTTCGATAATACCTATTCTATCTTTGTTTAAGCAAAACTCTTGAATAGGAATATAACTATATGGTTGTGGAATATCTTCGATTGGTTGTACAAAATTATTGTTTTTATAAACTATTCTTCGATATGGCATATAAATTTGCACTGTCTTGAATGATTTGTAGTTTTCTGTATTGCGGTCATCACTTATTACCATACCAAATAATGGTTCATTTGGAATATCGTTTGAATACACAACACATGTTTGCTTTACTGGCATATTCACTAATTCAAAAGGTGCTTCGCTTTCAATATCATACTCACTTAATTTTTGCCTACGTGGAATTAGTCTTTGGTACGCAACGCCAAATTCATACAAATCTTGTGCCTTTTCAATATCTAAACTTGCTTTGTTAACATCGTTTAAATATGAGTTTAAATATGTCATATCATCAGTGTCTATTTTTTTCTCGTTTGTAATAGTGTATTCTAGTGGATTACCATACATAAAACCTACTTTAAAATTTACTTGTTTATATATATGATTTTCTACTACTTTATTATTAATTAGTGATTCATCCTTTCTTAATTTTGAAAAAATCGATTGATTACCTAAATAATATTCGTGTAGAGTTTCAATATCGCTAACATTTTTATTAAAAATACCTATTGTTTGATTTAGATATTTTCTTAAAGCAATTAATGGGTCTTTCATAAAAAGTTCTTTAGAAATAGGCATTATTACTTTTTCTCTACCTTTAAACACTTTTGGAATGTATAAACTCTTTATTGCTTGTTCTGTTTCTGTACTCATAATCTTTTTTTCCTTTCAAAATGACACACTAGGACAAGTGGAAGTCTTAAAATCGCCTTATACTACAACATTTTCTAATATTTGTCAACTAAAAAATAAAAAAACCACAAAAATTGTGGTTTAAAAGCCTAAAATTGATTTGTTAAACACTTCCATTGTGTTTATTCTTTGCTCTTCGCAATAATATTTTACAAACATTGATATAGAGTCGGGACAGTCATCGTGGTCGCCATAGCGTTGTGATAAACTCCACATTGTAAGTTGATTCATTGCTTTCCCCATCGGACTATTCATTGCAAACATTTTAGGTGCAGGGTAAATTATTTCTTTTTTCATTCCAAAAGCTGCATTGCTAATTTTCATTTGCTTGCTTTCGTTTGAAGAGTAAAATGGTTCGATTGTCACTGAACCACTATAATTTAAATCTCTTAATGTATATTTTAATGCAGAATCAAAACTTACATCAATATTATTTTCATAGCCAACTTTTGTAATTCTATGATTAATAATCTTAAATGCAATATCAAACATTAATTCTTTGGTGGCTTTTTGCTCAAATATTATGTCAATCCAATACCATTTCGACCACCTATTTTTGTCAATTCTATATCGCTTAAAAATAGGCATTGAAAAGAAGTCAGTTCCTTTTCTTGTAGGGTCGATAAATGCATAACATTGTGTTTCGTTTTCCAACATTTCTTTTTTAGGATAAGTGCTATCATCATAAGTTTGTAGTTTGCTAATTGCAAATAAAAATTCTTCTGGTGGTGTTGGTCTTTGCTGATAAACAGCATTCCAAAGTGCCTCATCCATATTGTCCCTTTTTTGGAGCATTTTTTCTGTTGAATATCGCAAAGGGCAAGTACTTTGATTTGTTACATAATCAAGAATAGGTGTTGAAATAAAGACTGAATTTAAACTTCCATCATTATTTTTTGACAATTCGGTATATTTAAAAGAACTATCTTCTTCCATGTTATTATTAGTATTTTTTATAGCTCTATTATGTAATACATTTAATAAGTCTAAATTAGACCACATTGTACCAACGGCAATTATAGGTTGATATGAACTATCACCTCTTGAGTTCCATTCAGTATCAAATTTGTTTGTTAATCTCTTGTGTAGGTTCTCATCGTATGCTTCATCTGAACCTTTTGTAATATCATCAATAATTAAGATATTTCCTCTTTTGCCTGTTGTTTGCCCATCACGTGTTGTTGCGTAAAAGTTTTGAACGCTTGAAAATGCAAATCTAAAGCCTATTTCAACTGAATAGTTATTGTATAGCCCACTTGTTTTTCCATCACCAACGTTTCCTATATCAAATTTTGGGAAAACTTTTCTATATTGTGGGCTATCTAAAATATCAGTTATTTGTTGTATAAATTGTTTGCATAGGTCGGCAGAATATGTTACACGGATTATTGATGCTTCATTATCATAACCCCACCACCAAGCACACAAAATATTAACTGCGTATGTTTTACCAGCACCTGGAAAATAACTTGCTCTTATCATATCTATTTTTTGCTCAAACACTAATTTTTGTGAGTAAAAATAAAAATTTCTAAATAAATGTATGGTTTTAGCCCATAACTTATTTGTTTTACCTCTTTCAAGATATAGTGCCATCATTTCCAAGTTTCGATAACAAGTTAATGCGTAAAAGTTATCTTCCAAATCAAGCCATTTTTTCAAGCAATCTCTGTTAGGTTGTGCATTTTCTTGAGATACAAGTTTAGTATTATAATGCTTTATTTTATTATTACAAATAGGTAATATTTTATCTCTAATATAATTACAATAAGTTTTAATAACACTTTCATACTTTGGTATATTTTTGTTAGGTGTTAAAAATGTATGTATTTGATAATACAACCACTCATAAAATGAATGCATAAAAGAATAAAACCCTTTATTACTTTCATCATCATTGTAAACTTCTGGTATTTGCAAAGCTGAACCATATTCTTTTACATATTGTTTAAAAATTCCTATGTTGTCATCGTATAATGCCATTCATATATGCACCTCTATTCTTCAGTAGTTTTTAAAAGTGCTTCAATGTATTCCCTTTCTTTTGAACCAAAAGTTAGCTTTGTTTGGTTATCTCGGCTTAATCGTTTAATATCTCGCCAATATTGTTTTAATGATTTTAAAATCGCTATCTTTCTTTTTTCTAAAATTTCGATTTGGCTCTCATCATTCATTATTTTGTAGCCTTGTGAATATGATGTCAATATTACTTTTTGAATAACATCGGCTTGTCTAATCATTTGTATGTTTTTTCTCAATGATCGTTTATCGATAAAGCAATTATTCTTGGCTAAATATCGCACCAATTCATCTTGGCTAGTCCATTCATCCTTTTCTGATTTTTCTTTTAAATAATTATAAATCATCCATTGTATTTTTGTCATTTTATGTTCCTTCTTTCTTATTTTCGATTTTTGTAACTATTTTTACCACCTTTAGAGTGCATACTTAATATATTACTATTTAATAAATCGTTATATTGTATTACTAAAGGTAATTTAGGGTTCTTTTTTGCAAAATTTTGTAGTTTTAGGTGCAATGTCGATTTAGGCATTCCAATTTTTTTGGCAATCTCTCTTATCGACATTTTTTGTTTAACCATTGATGCCATTACTTCTTCGATGCTAATCATTAATTAATTCCACCATTTCTAAAGGTACTAATCTTGATTGTCCTTTTTTGAAATATACCTTTGCTACAAATTGTAAATCTTCTTTTTTTGTGTACGGCTTAATTTGTGTTAGTAAATTATCTGCATAATCAACAAAATCATTTTCGCATTTAAAGTGCTTTTTAGTAAATACCTTTTGCGTTCCTACTAATACACCAGTAAATGGTTTAGCCAATTTCACTACTTCGTATTGCTCTTGCTCGAACTCTTCGTTAAGTTTTAAATACTTAATACCTTCAGAATTACCAACATTACTAATAACCTTTAATTGCTCTGGTTCATAATCTTCAATATCCAGTTTCGGTAAGCAATATTTCATTTTATTTTTTTTCAAATAACCATTGCAAACAACTTTACAACCTAATACTAAATCTTCTCTATTCATTTTTCATTTTCTCACTTTCTATCTTTTTGTATTCAGAACGGCACTTGTATGAACAAAATGTCAAGTGTGCCAGTTTGTATAACATTTCGCCTTTAATTAATTTAAACTCTTTTTTACAATATTCACATGTATAAGTTTTATATTTACTATAATTCTTATAACCATAATAATTAATATTTGTTTCAGTTATCACTAATTCACACTTTCTGAAAAATATACTATCAACCCATTTTCAGTTGTTTCGTATTTATCAATTTTTATTTCAAACAAAGATTGCACAATCCGATCGAACGACTCGTGTTCTTCATTTATAATTTTATCGCCAATATGTATTTCCTTAATTTTTTCTTGTTCTCTTTTTAGTAAAGAAATTAATTTCTCACGATTGCATCTCCATAACTTGCTTTGTTTTTTCTTTAATTCAGGTCTTATACCAATAATTTCTTTTACTAACTCAACTTTTTCTTTCATTTCTTTTTTAGCCCTTTCTATAAGCCCTCTGTGAGAGGGTGAGTTGAATATTTACCCACCTTTTTATTTTCGTTCGCTCACACAAGGGTTGTTATTTTCGTGATTGGCTCTCTTTTGTGCTATTATCGTGCTTAAATCTCTTTTCAACTCGCACAATTCATTTATACTCGCATTTTCTAACATCTTGTAAACAACACGTTTAGAACCTATACCATCAGTTTTTAATAATTTGATTATTTGTTCTAATGTCATATCTAGTTGCCTTTCTTTCTCTAATATTTTATTACGTACGATAAATTTGAATAATATTCTTTGTAGGGTTTGCCTATTACAGGGTGGTATTGCACCTTGCCATTGTTTTTAATTTCTTCCCATTCAACATCAACAAACGTTACCCATATGTTATTTCTTAATGTTATATAAACTCTCTTTAAATATGTGGTGTCGCCTTTTTCATCGTAAAGTTTATCTGCACTAATTCCCTTGCTTTCTAAACTATAATAAACACGATATGTAACCTTAACATTTATCGATATTCTTGATGCCTTACTACCAGGTTGTTTATATTTAATATTTATAAAACATATTGTTAATAATATACCTAATATAATACCTAATATAAGTGTTGTTATTTTTGCTTTTTTATTCATTAGTTGTTTCCTCTTTTTTTCTAGTAGTTTATATCAAATTGGAATACTGTATACACACTACTCATGAAGAGATAGAACATTTGGTTATTTGTAGTGAAATCGGTATCATTGAATACTATTTTTGCTGTATCCGGGTTATTGACGCTAACTACAAATTGTGCTTGTAAATTTCTACTAACACCGGCGTCACTACCGGGAACATGAGTAAGTTTCATATTCGCACCTATTAATGCTATATCACCTTCTGCAGAAGCTTTACCTGCTACACGCATATTTACTAGAAAATCATAGTTATCACTTACAGTTAATTCATCCAATTTATCTAATACTACTTTAATTGCATTTTGGCTAGCTGTATCAAAAGTCATTATTTGATTTGAAGTATCCCAAGTGCCTTCTAAATGTATATCATAATGCAAATGGTTAGAGTATTTGCCACCGCCGCTACTTTGCTTTTCAACTGGTATTATCATAGGTCTAAATGCTATGTATTTGCTATTATCCCACGCAATCGCTCTAACTACAATTTGATTATAATCTGAACCACCAATTGCACTTAAATCTTGCTCAATGTATAGAGAGCCTTGATAATTATAACTACCGTTTGTATCATCTTTCCAAAGTGTAGGATATAGTGTCATATACAAAGCACCTATTAAAGTGTTAACTGTTAGTTTAATTTTTCCTTGTTGTGCAATAATAAAATCTTTTAACCCATTTGTATCATCGACCCATATATTAGAATAATTATTTATAGCTTCTTTCAAATTATCAATAGGTATTGTAACCTCTGCATTGCATATTTGTTCTTTATTCTCAACATTAACATTCGCAATCGCATAATCGCTAACATCATATTGCCCATTCTCTGTTATGTCCATCTCCCCATGTGGAACGTTTACTTTAAAATCTACTTTGACTCCCATTTTCTATCTTTTCCTTTCTTGTGTTTATTTTTATAATCCTAATTCTTTTAATGTGTATTCTTTGTTGAGCTCCATACCCTCATACATTTTGCTTTCTGGTTTAAAATATGGAAAATATATTGTTTCACTTAAGCAATCAATAACAACACTTTTAATTGCTATTGCAATAAAATAAAAAGTGCCTTCACTATTTATATTCTTTTTTTTCTCGATATATTCAACTCTATCTTTAAACGGTATAATTATTGATTTTAAATACTCTTTTTCTTTTTCATCTAAAACATCTTTAATCTCAATTTCTATTTCTTGATTTAAAAATTTATCAGAATAGATATCTTTGTTATTTATCCAACAATCACTTGAAAACTCATCACAACAAACTTTTGAAAAAACACACTTTTCACAACTTAATTGTTTACAATTTTTTATACTCCACACTTTGAATTCTTCCAAACTAATATCTTTTAATTTCTTTTTAATTATCATTTTCTTTCACCTTCATTTATTTTATTCCAACTTCTTCTTTAAAAACTATAACAAAGATATACATAAAAATACTACCTAAATAACTTCCACTTGCTGCTAAAAGTGCTGTATCAACAATTGTTCTTTCTTCTTTTAATAATAAAATTGCCAAAAAAGTACAACTAGCAAACAGTGTTATAATTACAAAAATTGCAAATAAAATTTTTTTAAGTTTCATTTTTTCTTTTCGCCTCCTAATATATTTTTATTTTATAAACAACCACCACAACATCCCCAAGGAACATTATCATTCATACAGTCATTTATTTCTTCACTATATTCTTTATATTTATTTGGAACACCAACAATCCAGCGACCTTGCCTAACATCTTCATATCCCTCTATATCAAAACTACAACTACCACCACTTGTAATATCATTAAATTCTACTTTTTTGCCTTCTATTTCAACTGTAAGAACACCATGGCATAAACAAGGATAACAGCCATTATAATCAATAAATTTTACTCTTTTCTCAGACATAATTTTTTTCCTTTCTTAAATTATTATTCAGTGGCTTTGAAATTATAGATAGGTTTAATAATTTTAATTATTTCAACCGTATCTTTAATATTATCAATAATTTCTTGAGCTGGTTTATATGCCATAGGTGCTTCATCTATAGTTAATTCATTTGCTGTAGTAGTATAAATATTTTCCATAGACTTTTCAAATTCTTTTACATCTAAATTATTTTTAGCTGCAACTCTAGACATTATTCTACCAGCACCATGTGGAGCAGAACAATTCCAATCTTTATTTCCTTTACCTTTTGCAATAATACAACCATCACGCATATTCATAGGTATTAATAATAATTTGCCATTATCATATGCTTCAATAGCCCCTTTTCTAACAATATTATCTTCAAAAGAAATATAATTATGAATAGTATCAAAATAATTATATTCATATAAAGATAAATCACAATTTTGATAATTATGTAAA
>ULVW01116849.1_pt1 | contig 11080 bp, 5 predicted proteins | sample 1959801 | NCBI WGS metagenome assembly ULVW01 (sample SAMEA4835796, study PRJEB28245) | human gut metagenome | biome: gut microbiome; material: fecal sample | place: Denmark | collected 2008
GTGTTATAGTTGGAGGCAAAGATTGGACATCATAATCATCTTTTACTGAACTGTAACTTTTGAAACTTAAAAAATTCGTAAAAACCTTGAAAAAAACATGAAAAACTGATATAACTTAACTAATAAAAACCAAGGAGAAAATATAAAATGAAAGATATTTGGATAGACGCAGCTAATAAGGAAAAGAAAGTTAATAAGAAAAAAATAGTTATTTTAACGATAATTATAGTATTTATTGTAATAGCAATTATAACAATTGGGCTATATAGTACTAATGACAAAGCAAGAGAATGGATTGATAAAAATATATTTAGAAAAGAAGTATTACAAGATAAAGTAGCAACAATAGATTTAAAAGAGAATCAAGATTCTAATATTTATGCTTTTAATAAATATATAGGTATTTTAAATAAAACTAAATTTTCAATTTATAATAGTACAGGAAGTCAGGAAAAGACACTTGATTTACAAATTTCAAATCCTATTTGGGGTTCAGCAAATAGATTTTTAGCAATAGCAGAAAACAAAGGGAAAAAAGTCTATTTAATTTCAGATAAAGACATAGCTTGGGAAGCGGAAGTGGAAGGAAACATTTCACAAGTACATGTTAATAAAAATGGATATGTAGCAGTAGTAATAGTAGATACAAGTTATAAAACAGTTATAAAAACATATAATCCTCAAGGAAAAGAATTGTTTAATACATATCTATCATCAACAAGAGCAGTAGATGTTAGCATCTCAAATGATAATAAGTATTTAGCAATTGCAGAAGTTGACACATCAGGTACTATGATACAATCTAGTATAAAAGTTATATCAATAGATAAGGCAAGTACTGATCCTACTAATTCATTAGAAAATACATATAAGGGAGAAGAAAATAAGCTAATAACTAATATAAAATATCAAAATAAAAATAAGCTAGTTTGTATGTATACAGACTCTATACATCAAATAGAGAACGGAGAAGATATAACACTAATAGATAATCAAAATAAAAAAGTAATATTTCAATCAGTAAATTTAGTAAATAGAGCATGTTCAATTGAAGAAAAATCTTCGGGATTATTTACAGCAGATTCTTTAGTAAATATAGTGAATATTGAAAATCATGAAATAAAGCAATATACAGCAAGTTCTGTTACTAAAGAATTATATACATATGGAAATATTATAGCAATTAATTTAGGAACAGAAGTAGAGTTCATTAGTACAGATGGATGGCTTGTAAAGAGATATGTGGCAAATCAAGAAATTACTAATATTGTTGTTTCAGATAGTATAGCCGGAATTATCTATAGAGATAAAATTGAAATTATAAACTTATAAAAGGGGATAAATTATGGGAATTGTAATTGATATAATAATTATATTATTTATATTAGCTTCAGCGTTTTTTGGCTATAAAAAGGGATTAATTTCATTGGCAATAAATATATTAGCATTTATAATTGCAATGGTTGTAACATTATTATTATATAAACCAATTGGTAATATAATAATTAATAATACTACAGTAGATGAAAAGTTACAACAAATGATACAAACCAAAATAGAAGAGTTTATGAAAAATGATGATAGTAAAGATAGTTCAAGTAAACTTATAGAAAGTGCAAAAAATGGACTTTTACCAGATACATCTAAAAGTTTATCAATAAATATTATATATGGAATAACATTAATAGTGTTATTTATAATAATTAAAATTTGTTTATTACTAGTTAATTCGTTAGCTAATCAAGTAGCAAAATTTCCAATTATAAAACAGTTTAATGAAATAGGAGGAGTTTTGTACGGATTATTAAGAGGAATTATTATTACTTATGTGATTTTAATGGTAATACAATTAGTAGTAATACTTAATCCAAATGGAGCACTTGATAATGCTATGCAAGAATCGTATTTAGCAAAGACAATGAGTACTTATAATATATTAAATGTGTTTTTTAAAACATAATATTTTCTAAAAAATACTATAAAATAAGAGATTGGGGTATTAGTTACGACTCAATCTTTTTTTGTTAATGTTGGAGTTTATGTTACTATTAAAAAGTAAATTCAGTAAAGATTATAAGAATGTAAATTATACTGTGTTTATTTATTGTGAATTTTTTGTAAAATTATTGCGTTTTATATATAAGTTTGTTATACTTATAACATAAAATTTTAGGAGTGAGCAATTTTGAAAAAAAGTAAGTCTAACAAAAGAGAAAAAAAAGGAACAACAAATAAGAAAAAAGTATGGAAAAAAGTTTTGCTTATAATGTTATTTATTATATTAATAGCAGGAAGTGTATTTGCATATAAAGTTTGCAAAAATGGAGGCGGAATGTCTGGAATGTTAGCAACAGTGGTAGGACATGATGAAAATACCAAGAAAAATTTAGGGGAATTTAAATGCTTAATATTAGGTATTAGTACAGATCAAGAAAATGTAGATTTAACTGATACTATTATGGTTGCTTCGTATAATCCAAATACTCAAAAAGCTACATTATTATCTATTCCAAGGGATACATATACTGGAAAAACCCCAGCTAAAGCAACAGCTTATGAAAAAATAAATGCATTGTATAGTAGAAAACATAGACCAGATGAAACTTTAGAAGCAGTAAATGAAATAACAGGTTTAGATATTAAATATTATGTAGTAGTAAAAACAGAAGCTTTAATTAAATTAGTAGATGTAATTGGAGGTATTACATTTGATGTTCCAATTGATATGAATTATGATGATACATCACAGAATTTACACATTCATTTAAAAGCAGGAGAACAAAAATTAGATGGAGACAAAGCAGAACAGTTAGTAAGGTTTAGACATAATAATGATGATACTTCATATCCAGAGGAATATGGTGACAATGACACAGGAAGAATGAGAACACAAAGAGAATTTATTATGCAAGTTATAAAACAAACAGCAAAACCAGAAAATATATTTAAAATTGGAGAAATTTTAGAAGTTGCAAAAGAATATGTAATAACTAATATAGACTTTGAAGTTGCAAAAGATTATGTCCCATATGCAGTAGAGTTTAATACAGATGATTTATTAACAGCTAGTTTACCAGGAATCAATACTAATAAAAATACATCTGGAACATGGGTATTTACACATGATAAAAAAGCAACACAAGCATTAATACAGGAATTATTTTATGATAGAGATAATACAGAAGAGTTAACTGAAAATGCAGAAACTACAACAAATAATGTGACTTCAAATACTTCAACTAATAGTACTATTAATAATACAGTAACATCAAATAAAAAAAGTGATATTAAAATAGAAATATTAAATGGAAGCGGAGATAGTAAAAAACTACAAAAGGCAGTAAGTGAACTAGAAGGAGCAGGTTATAAAGTTACTAGAACTGGAACTACTAATTCAACTTCTAAAACAACTATTATAGATAAAAAAGATGTAAGCAATACTTTATTACAAAATATGAAAGAAGTATTAGGTACAGGGGTTATACAAAATAGTCAATCAAGTTCAAGCAAAGTAGATGTAACGATTATTATAGGAAAAGATTATTAACAATCAATATACTATTATAGAAAAGATAAGATAACAATTTGAAATACTTATCTTTTCTATAATAAATTAAATTCAATCAAATTTATTTCAAGTAAAATTCTTACTAAAATTCAAATTAATAAATATTAGTTATAAAGCACATAATGTGGTGGTTATATAAAAAAACCAAAGAAAAAATATAAGATTAATATAAATTATATGGTTTGCTAAATTATTCTGAGGAAGGAGAGATACATATAAGAATAAATGATTTCAATAAAAAAAATAAAATTCTATTAATAGTAATTGTAGCAATTGTTGCAATAATTAGTTACTATTTTATTTTTGATAGAAAAGAAGAGTGGTTAAACAATCAAGAACAAAATTTAGAAATAAAAGAAGAGATTAAAACAAATGATCAAATTGAAAATAATTCTAATGAACAACAACTAGAAAAAAACGAAAATATAATTGTTCATGTTAGCGGAGCCGTAAATAAAGAGGGAATTGTAGAATTGAAAAATAATTCCAGAATTATAGATGCTATAGATAAAGCTGGGGGATTAAAAGATGAAGCAGATATTACAAATATAAATTTAGCATATATAATAGAAGATGGGATGAAAATTCATATACCAAGTAAAGAAGAAAAAGAGTCAACTATAATTGTAGAAAGTAATATAGATTCTGGAACAGTAGAACAAAGTAATGAGATAAAAAGTAATAATAATAAAAAGTTAAAGATAAATATAAATACAGCTACTAAAACGGATTTAGAAACTTTACCTGGAATTGGAGAATCAACAGCTTTAAAAATAATAGAATACAGAAAGGAGAAAGGAAAGTTTAAATTAATAGAAGATATAAAACAGGTAAATGGCATTGGAGAAAATAAATTTAATAAGATAAAGGAACTAATTACAGTATAAAATAGTAAATAAAATGGCATGTAATCAAATTGTAATAAAAATAAAATATTAAAGAATGTGGTGTTTATATTTTAAATATCCGCAAGTAGTTTTCTAGTAATGCATTGTAACATTCTTGAACTAAGAAATAGCTACTATTGAAACTATAATAATAATGTAGTAAATTTAAATTAGTGATTAATAACATTAAAGGGGATATTATTATGAAAATTATGAAATTTTTAAAAGTATTAAATTTTTTATTTATTATTTTGGTGGCAGAAGTAATAATTGGACTAGTATGTATAACAAATAAGATAAAAGATGCTAAGTATGAAGAAGATAAAACTAGTATTACTCAAATAGCAATTAATCCAATTGAGAAAAAATTGGCTAGTTCACAAGTTACGAGAATTACTTCATCAAGTAGATTGATATTAGAGCGTATAGTAAAAACCATGGAAAATACTGGATGTGGAAAAGCATATTGGGATCAATGTAAAAATGCAGTAAGGACGCCAACACCTACTTCAGGAGGATTATATTATATAGACATACCATTATTTTATTTTAATGAAGTCGTTGGAGATTGTAAAAAGATAACAGAGTTTGATTTTTCAGGATTAAGTATAGGAAGAATAACTACGTTACCTGATTTTTCAAAATGGCCTAATTTAAGAAGATTAAATTTTTCTAATTGTAAAATATCTGAAACAAGTGGATTTATGACTTCTTCTGGAAGGAAAGCTTTAAGAAAGATTACATATATAGATTTAAGTAAAAATAATATTGAAAGCATAAATACTGGTATTGTACAGGATGCTAGATATAATTTAAAACAACAACAAATAATTAGAAATCTAGGAACAATAAAGAATGGAAATACAGGAATTAGTACATTGCCAGATATTTTTGTAAAATCATATGGGAATATAGTAGCACCTACTAAATATCGCAAGGATAGTAATATTGTTAAAATATCTGGAAAAAAAGTTACGATTAAGAGTAAAGGTAAGGGAAAACAAAATGGAGTAGTTCAAATTCCAGCTGCTTCAAATTCACCATTTAAAGGTTCATATGTATCATTTAACTGGACAGGAACAAAAGCAAGTACTAATCCAAGTTATAATAACAACAATAATAATCAAATTTATTATAATATATCTCTATCATATAAATCAAGCACTACCAGTGGGTGGAAACAAATAAAATATATTGAAATTTATCCAACTTTTGGGGAAAATGTTAATTACAATAATGCTAAAGTTTATGTAAATGGAAATTATGTAGGAAATAATAAAGTAAAGTATCCAGTAACTAAAAATGGAAAATATACTATAAAGATAACATATCCAGGATTAAGAGATTTAATTCTGAACCAAGAAGTTAAAGGAATAGATAGAGAACATCCAACTTTTACTACTAATTATAGAAGTGAAATAGGTAAAAATATAAAGTATTTAACAGTATATGCTAAAGATAATGTTGCTATAAAAAATATATCAGTAAATGGAACTAATATATATAGTTGTAATAAAAAAGATTATTATTGTGCATATTCAAAAACATATAAAATCACTAAATCGGGAAAATATACAATTAAAGTTGAAGATTTAGCAGGAAATTGGAGAAAGATAGAAGAGAATGTTAAAGTAGACACTACTCCACCTAAAATACAAAGTTTACAAATAAAGAAAAATGATAAGATTTATGATAAAGATAAATGTGCAGTAAAAGTAGGAGATAAATTGATATTAAATCTTAAAGCACATGAAGAAGTTTCAAAATATAGTGGAATAAAAATTAATGGAGTAGATTTAAAAACAAACACAATAAATGTAGGAAATAAAACCAATTTCTCTATAGAAATTCCAATAACAGATAAATTTGGAGCAGGGGCTTTATATGGAGATTATGTAATAGAAATATATGGAATATCAGATAAATGGGGGAATGCTACAAGTTATGTTATAAAAAATAAAGTTTATTTTGATAGTAGTTATCCTGAAATAAGTGAAATAAATATAACAGGAGGAAAATTGTCATATGATAAACAAAAAATGACAATATACCAAAATCAAAAAATAATAATAGATTTAACAACAGAAGAAAAACTTGGAAAAAATCCAGAAATATATGTATGTGGACACAAAACAACTTTTGCTAGATTAAAGAACAAAAATAAAAAAGATAAAAGTGAAATATATCATTATTATGCATATTTAGATTCAAATTATATACTACAAACAGCTAATGCATTTGGTTATGTAGATAAATGTATACCAATAGAGATAAAGAATTATAAAAACTTATCAGGAAATTTGGGAGATGACATTATTATAGATGAAAGTAACAAATCTTCAAATGGAATTTATTTATATTACGGAAATAGTGAATTAAATAAGTTATATTTAGCAAGTGATAAGAATGAAAAGGATAGGGCTATAGCAGGAGATATAAATCAAGATGGATATGTTAATGAATATGACTATTTGTTATTACAAAGATATTTATCTAAGTTGCAAGAGCTTACAGATGCTCAAAAAAAATATGCTAATGTTGATGGGGATGATACTATTGACGCTAATGATTTAACAGCTTTAAAAGTTATTATAAATAAAAGAGTAAATTCATTACAAATAGGAAGTTCAGAAACATTTAAGGTATATGACGATAAAAATAAATTAGTTTCAATTGACAATTTAAAATTATCTGTTACTGAAGGAGAAGAATTAGTAAATGTTACTAAAAGTCAAGATGGAATTTCAATTAAATCAAAAAATGAACTATCAGCTTTAAACGGTAGTGTGGTAATAAAAGTAACATACCTAAATGAAAATAATGAAGAAGAAAAAGTGGGAGAAATAAAATTAAAAATAATAGATAAAAATAATATTACTACTGGATTTGAAGTAATTACTGCAAAGAAAGTAAACAAAAATATTTTAGGAGATGTTAACAAAGATGGATTTATTACAGAGGTGGATTCATTTGAGGTACAAAGAGCAATAGTAAACTTGGTTCAATTTACAGAAGAAGAAAAAGAAAGAGGAGATATTAACAGAGATGGTTCATTAAATGTAGTTGATGCTACAGGCATTCAGAAAATGAGCTTTAATAATTATAATAGAATGTATAAAAATGATGTTTTTACATTAAAGTTTAATAGTTTTGAAGATAATAATTATGAAGACATTAAAGACGAAAATATTCAAAATCAAATTAGATGGTATGCGGAGGGGCAAGAAGATATGGTAACTATTACTCCAAATAATGATGGAAGTGCTAATATTAAAGTTAATGAAAATGCTGTAACAGGTAGCAAAATAGTTATATGTTGTAGCATGTTAGATGAGAATAGTGAAGATAATAAATATAAAACAGCTAGATTTAATATTGAAATTATAGATAAAGCATATGTTGAATTAAGTGAAAATACAATAAACTATGATTTGTCTAAATTACCAGATAAATATACATATTTAAAAGTAAACACAAATTTAGATAATAAAGACGCTGAGTGGAAAAGTTCAGATGAAAATGTTGTAAAATTAAAAGAGGATAGTTATGGAAATGTAGAAGTTATACCTGTAAAAGAAGGAACAGCAAAGGTAACTGTTACAATTGATGGTATAAGTGATGAATGTGATGTAAAGGTAGAGAAGTCTATTACTAAAATATATACAAGTAAGCAAGATATTACACTAAAAGAATCATTAGAAGATGAGGAATATATAATTGCAAATTCAGTATCTAAACTTCTAAAATCAAGTGCAAATAGTCAAGATATAGAAGGAGAAATAGATGCAACAGAAGAACCAATTATTACATCATCAGATGAAGATATTGCAAGAATGTATAAGGATGAAGAAACAGGAGCATATAAAATACTTGCTATTTCAGAGGGAGAAGCAACTATAGAAATAAGTAGTCCAACAAACGAAGATGTTAAAGAGACAATAAAAGTAAATGTAAAGCCATTAAATATACCTACTATTCAAAAAGTTACAATTGATCAAGATGAAGGACAACAGGAATATAAAAAAGGTGAAAAAATAAGTTTTAAAGTTGTATTTTCAGAAGAAATAAAGGGAGAAGTACCAGAGCTACAATTAGTATTTGGTAATAATTCAAGTGTTGGAATTCCTAAATTTGTTGGAATAGAAGATAATAATACAGCTATTAGATATGAATATGAAGTTCAAGAAGGAGATAATGGAATATTAAAAATATTAGGATTAAATGGTGGAAATTTAACAGATGATACCGGTAAAATGGATACTATATTAACAGTTAATAATGAAGAAGAAGAATTTACTATTGAAGAGACAGAAGAAAATATAGATATAGAAAATGAAACATTGGAAGTTTCATCTAATGATGAATCAGAAGATGAAAGCAAAGAACTAAGTGAAGAATATATTTCTAGCAATACTAAAGCATTTGTAGGAGATGATGTAACAGAGCAAGACGAAATATCAGATGGATTAACAGGCAATTTAGAAACAGTTCCAAACGGAATAAATTTATTAGTTGGTGAAGTTATAGCAGATACTACAGCGCCTGAGATAACAGTAGTTCCAGAGATAGAGAAAGATAGCTATTATTTAAATAAAGGAGATATTGTAAAAGTTAATATTACTTCAAATGAAGATTTAGCAGAATTGCCAACAGTTACAATGGGAGGACAAGTGGCTACAGTAGAAGGTAGTGGCAAAGAGTATACAGCTAGTTTAGAAATAAATGACAAAATAAAAGAGGGATATCTTGAAATCCAAGTAAGTGGATGTAGAGATTTATCAGGAAATGAAGCAAATTTGACCGTAATGAATGAAGAAAATATGGATGAGCCAATAGTGATTGATTATTCAAAATCAACTATAAAGGCAATTTATATAATGGCAGAAGAAGGAAAAAATTATAAGGCAGGAGATAAAGTTAAAATTAAAGTCGTTTTTGAAGATGAAAATATGAAAAACAGAAATGAGTATATAGCAGCTGAAGAAGTACCTGTAATAAATATTAAATTTGGAAGAAACAAAGCAGAAGGAAATTTAGAAAGCGACTATACTGTAGGAGAATATGTAAATTCTATAATATATACATATACAATATCAGAAAAAGATATTGGCAAAATGACCATCAATAATATAACAGGAAATATAGAAGATGCAGCTGGAAATAAAACAGATTTAAGTAAGATTAATATTTCAAATGTTGTAACTGGACAAATAAATGAAATTGTGAAAGAAAATGAAAGCAATAGCAATAGTAATAAAAATGAAGGAGTTTTAGAAAAATTACCATTTAAATTACCATATACAGGTTCAGTAGCATTTTGGATTATAATAGCATCTGTTGGAGTAGGAGCTACAATTGCAGGAGTAAGTTATATAGTGAGAAAAAAACATTATATAAAATAAGCAAAAAATTAAAAAAGAGATTTAAGTTATAATTTTAACTTAAATCTTTTTTTTTACTATTTTTTTTATAAATTAAAATAAAACAAATTATAATAAATATAAAAGCAATACTTAAATACAAAATATAAACTGGCAATTTAGATTTTTCAACATTATGTTCAGCGATAATATTAGTCGAATAAGTAACTCCTGCTACTGTATATTTTATTTTACCTAAAATAGAGCCTTCTTCAATTGGAGCTGAAATATTATCATTCAATATTATTTCAGGTGAAATTTCAGAAATATCTTGAGAATTAGATATCAGTACAGGAATACTTTCATCTAATAATAGATTCAGACTTTCGGTTTCTTTTGTTGCATTAGAGATGGTTATATTACTTGCAATGTCTCCTTCATTTGCAATAATCTTAATAGAATAATTAGAATATGCAAAGTCATATATAGCACGAGTATCAGAAAATCGATTATTACTTCCAAGTACAACTCCAATTAATTCTAAATCATCTTTATAAGCAGAAGAAACTAAGCACTCTTTTGCTTGAGAAGTAAATCCTGTTTTTCCAGTAGTTAAATATTTATAATAAGATGAACTATTTGGAATTAAAAGTTCATTTGTAGAATTATATGTTCTAGTGCCATATTTGTTAGTTGATGGGATAGAACAAGAAGCTTGACCAGAGATTTTTCTAAATGTATCGTTCTTGAGGCAATATTTCATAATTATTGCTAAGTCATGAGCAGTTGTATAATGATTTTCATTATGCATACCATAAACATTAGTAAAATGAGAATTAGATAATCCTAATTCATTAATTCTAGTATTCATCATAGAAACGAAACTGTCTGTTGAACCTCCAATAAATTCTGATAATACGTTAGCCGCGTCATTAGCAGAGTGAACTAATAAAAGTTCTAATAATTGTTCAACTGTAAGTTGTTCACCAATTTGAATATTAGCTATTGAATAACCATCTGGAATAGACATAATAGCATCATAGCTTGCTGTTACTAAATCATCTAAATTTGAATTTTCAATAACAAGAATTGCTGTTAAAATCTTAGTAGTACTAGCAGGGTACATTTTTTTATTTTCGTTTTTACTATATAGGATTTTATTAGTTTTATTGTCAATTACAATAGAAGCATCTGCACTAATTGAAGGTTGATTTACAATATCAGCTGATAGAACATTTCCAAATGGAATTAAAATTAAAAATGTA
>ULVW01030746.1_pt1 | contig 11061 bp, 10 predicted proteins | sample 1959801 | NCBI WGS metagenome assembly ULVW01 (sample SAMEA4835796, study PRJEB28245) | human gut metagenome | biome: gut microbiome; material: fecal sample | place: Denmark | collected 2008
TGTATATAATAAAGAAAGGATTGGTGATGCTTCGATGAAAGCAGCTACAGGTGAATTAAACTTAACTGTTATTACATTGATTGCAATTGCTGCAGTTATTGGTTTTTTCTGGATAATGTGGCCTAAAATTCAAGAATCAATTAATACACAATGGGACAATATTAGTCAATATCAACATTAATCAAGTGAGTAGGTGACTAGTTTATGAAAGATGCTTATGGTGGAATAGTTAATTTAGTATTTATTGCTTTATTTTTACTTATTTTATCATGTATTTTTGGTTTAATTGTAAGTTATACAAAGGCATTTAAAATGAAAAATAACGTCATTTCTGTTATTGAGAGATATGAAGGGTCTGGATGCACTTGTAATGGTGCTAGGTCTTGTAAAGGTTCTGGGACAGAGTGTCGTAGTAAAATAGTTGAGGGAGCAAAACGATTAGGTTATGCTCCCGTTGACATAGAATGTCCTGCAAATTATGATAATGTTGATGATTTATTTTGTGTAAAACAAATAGTTTCTAGACCCAAAGATAAAAATCACAATATTAGATATACATATGATGTTATTACTCAAGTTGATATTAATTTTTCACTTGTAAGTAGTATTTTCGGATTTAATGTATTTAAAATTTCTGGTGAAACTCAAGAGATAGAATTACCAAAAAGTTAATAGAAGGTGAAATATGAGAGATGGTTTAGGAAGTGCTGTAATGATTGCTATAATAGTTGTTTTTATTGCTATTGTATCGGGATATTTAGCATTTAATGTAAATTATATGAAAGCATTTAATATGAAGAATAAAATAATCGATTATTTCAATAAATATGATGGTGATTGTTTTTCTGCTAATAAGTGTAAAGATGATATTGAAAAATATGCCAAAAGTATTGGTTATTCTCCTGAAAAACTTAATTGTGGTAGTGATTATAAAACTGAAACATATTTTTGTTCTAAGCAAGTACCTGCTACTATAAAAGTAGATAGTGATTCTCTTTCAGATAGAAATCCTGGAAACTACTATGAAATAGTCACTAAAATTGATATTAATATTCCTATTGTAAAAAATGTTTTTACAGGAATATCTGTTTTTTTTGTAAAGGGTAATACAAAAGTCTTAAATCATTAATTGGAGTTGATAATATGAATGTTATAATTGCAAATGAACAGCAAAATCAATTGGCTAATTTAGATGTTGATATAATAAAAAGTATTACTGGACTATATGATGCGTTTGAAATAGTTGAAATGTTTAAAAATTTTTTCTTTAGTAAAATGATACTTGATGTTACAGCATTAAAAAATTATAAAGATATTAAAACATACGAAATACTTGCTAATGGATTAGATCCTGATAAAATAATATTCTTATTGCCAGAAGGTTCTGAACTTTGTACTCCAAATTTTTTATCTCATATTATTTCTTTAAAAATTTATAATTTTACAACAAATTTAAATGGTATTAATTTTTTACTTAAGAAGACTAATACATTAAAAGATGTTGAACATATAGTTAAGATGGCAAGTGTAAAAACTTCTTCTGAAACAGGTGCAGTAGTTGCAAATGTTTCAGCTAATGTAAAAAGAGGAGTTACTGTGCTTGGTGTCAAAAATGTCACTGAGAGTGCAGGAGCAACGACATTTATATATTTGTTAAAAAAAGAATTATCTTTAGCTTATGGTCAAAATAATGTTGTAGCAATAGAGATAGATAAAAATGATTTTAGTTTGTTTAATGACAAGAATATGTTTTCAATTAGACAAATGGATATTAAAAATACTATTGCTAAATATTCTAATGCTAGTATAATTTTGGTAGATTTAAATAATTGTCCAGATAATAGTTTTTGTGGAGATGTTTTGTATTTAATAGAGCCAAGTACTATTAAACTTAATAGATTGGTACGTAGAAATAGAGTTATATTTAGTAAATTGGTAGGAAAAAAAGTTATTTTAAATCAAAGTTTATTATTAAATAATGATGTGTTTGATTTTGAAAGTGAGGCTGGAATAAAAGTATTTTATAATATGCCTCCATTAGATGAGAGAAAAAGGAATTCTATTATACATGATTTTTTAAGTAAATTAGGATTCTTTAATGAACCTGTTAATTCTAATAATTCTTCTAAAATATTTGGTTTATTCAGAAGATAGGTAATTGACAAAGACAGGTTTAAAATTATATAATGTATTTTGAAGGAGAGGTTGTTATATGACAAATTTATTCCAAATTGGTGCTATTGATAGTTGTGGTGGATTATTACCAATTGTTAGAGTAATAAGAAAAGGTGTTTTTCCTTTAGTTCAATTATTTATTCCTATTGTTTTAATTGTTTTAGGAACAATTGATTTAGGTAAAGCTGTTATTGCTAGTGATGATAAAGAAGTTAAGGCAGCACAAGGAAGATTAATTAAGAGATTTATTTATGCAGCATTAATTTTCTTCGTTACAACTTTAGTTTCAGTATTAATGGATTTAGTTTCAAAAGGTGGAAACGATGCTGGTGACACAACTAGTTGGCAGTCTTGCTGGAGAAGCGCATCTAATTAGATGAATTGAAAATAGTAATTTATTGCTATTTTTTTTTTATTTTGTTATACTTATTATGTTATAATGTATTCGGAGTGATTCTATGAAAAAAATCAAAACTTTTTTAGTTATTTTTATTTTTTCAATTGTTGTATTTACACCAATTAATTCTTATGCTATTAGTTTGAATAATAGTGATAATCAAAGTTTTGTTGTTCATAGATTGGATAATAAAATTACAAATAAAAATCAGTTAAATGGATTAAATGATGGGTATAATCAAGAACAGGATTGTAGTGGATTATTAGGAGACCCTAATGATGAAAATTCTGTTGCTTGGCTTTTACAACAACTTTTAAATTATATAAAAGTTCTAGGACCTATTTTAGTTGTAGTTTTATCTAGTATAGATTTTACTTTATGTATAGTTAACAGTGATGATGATTCAATGGCTAAAGCAAAGAAAAAACTAGGACAAAGATTAATTCTTGCAGCATTACTTTTCTTTGTACCGACTATTTCAATGGCATTACTTGATATATTTGGAATAACTGCTGATCCTACTTGTGGAATTGGTTAGTTTTAGAATAAAGAGGTGATTTAAATGGGTGATTCTAATCTTACTGCTGCTCATACTGGTACTGATATATTACGATTATTAGCTTCAAATATTCTTGATAGGCCAGCATTTGGGTTGTTGAGTATAGTTTATCAATTGTTTTTTAATGTTGCTTCTGCGACTCTTTTTAGTGGTGCAACTATCATGAATTTCTTTAGCAGAGTTCAATTAATATTAGGCGTTTTTACTATGTTTCAACTTGCTATGTCGATATTGAAAGGTATAGTAAATCCTGATAACTTTTTTGGTAAAGATAAAGGTGTTAAAAGCATAATCTCAAGAATTGTAATTGCTCTTATTATGCTTACTTTAATTACACCAATCAGTATCCCTGCTGCTAAAAATGAATATGAAAAACAAATTAATAATAATGGAATTTTATTTGGTACTTTATATTCTCTACAACATAGATTACTTTCTAATAATACGATTGGAAGACTAATTTTAGGAACTACTGATACATCTCCATCTTATATTTCTAGTGATTCAGATGACGAATTAAAGACATCTTCTAGAATATTTACATCAACTGTTTTAAAAGCATTTTATAGAATAAATTTAATTGACTATGATTCTAGAAAACATGAGGCTGGTAAAGATGATGCAGTTTTTAATGAAAATAGAGTATGTCAAGATATAGATGATGATGTACTAGCATCATATACTAGACTTGATGCTGATCCAGGTGAAATAATTGATATGGCAACGGTAACTTGTAATAGTGATGGTGGATTTATAAAGAGTGTTATTAGGTTATTTAAAAAATTAACTGGTAGTGAATATTATGTTTTTGCATATACGCCTATATTGGGTGCAATTGTTGCATTTATTTTCTCATTTATTTTGCTTAGTTTTACGGTTGATGTTGCAGTTCGTGCAGTAAAACTTTCTGTATTAAGATTAATTGCACCAATACCTATAATTAGTTATATGAATCCAAATGGTTCTAAGGATAATGCGTTTAATTCATGGGTTAAAATGTTAACTACAACTTATTTAGATTTGTTTGTTAGATTAGCAGTTGTTTATTTTGTTATATTCTTAATTCAAGATATGATTGCTAATGGATTATCAATTAAAACTTTAAACGGACAAGCTGGTATTTTTTCACTTATTATTATATGGATTGGTTTATTTATATTTGCAAAACAAGCACCTAAGTTCTTTAAAGATGTTTTAGGACTTAAGAATGAGCCTGGAAATACAATTGGTAAGATATTAGGATTTGGTGCTGCTGGTGTAGGTGTAATTGGTTCTGCTCGAACAGGATGGAGAGCTGCAAGTGAAGAAAATGCAAAACTTCATACTACTGAGAAGGATAAATATCTTAATTATGGTAGAAATTTTGGCTCCGCTGTAGCAAGTGCTATTGGTGGAGGAATTGCTGGTGGTAAGGCCCTTATGGGTAAAGATCCGTCTATTAAAAGTGTTATAGCGGCTCAGAGTCAAAGAAATGCAACACGTGCTGCACACTCGACATTACCTGGACGTGTTGCAGATTCAGTTTATGGATTAGCAACTGGTCGCTCCTTAGCTACTAGAGATCAATCAATTTTAGATGCAAATAAAGCAGCTGCAAGTTCTATTGGTAAATTTAAGAGTACTGCTGTAGCTGAGGCTATGAAAAAGGGAAGTTATGGTACCGTATCAAGTGGTAAGGATAGATTTGGTAAATTGTCTGGAATAAAATTTAATAAAGGCCAACTTGAAGCAGCTATGGCAGCTAAAAATGAACGCGGTGAATTTAAATACACAGATATTGATGGACATGAACATAGTTTGAATGTTGCGTGGTTTGATTCTGGTGTAATGGGTGATATTGAAGATACTCAAACTGCTCGTTATCTTGCAAGTGATTGGGATTCAAGTAGAAAAGCGTTTAGTAATGGTAAAATTAATGTTGATTGGAGACAAGCTGCTTATGATATGTCGCAAGCTGAAATTGGCTTTGATGGTGATTTCTTAGGACAAAATACATATGATCCTACAACTAACACTTTGGTTGGAAGTGATAGATATGGTGATATTGGAAAAACAATCGGTACTGCTAATGATGCTGCAACAGAAATGGCAACAGATATGAAAAGAGTTATGCATCGTGCAAATAAACAAGGAAAAAATTAAAAATTTGTTGGAGTGTGATATAAGTGAATTATTTAATTCCTGCTAATACTAAAAGGGGACAATTAATATTAGGTATATTTAGACCTTTTGATTTATGGCTATTTGGTGGAGGATGTTTAGTTACAGTAATATTACTTGCTTTTCTTCCTTTATCAAGTACCGCAGTTACTATTTTGATATTAAGTCCGGCATTAATAAGTGCTTTCTTGGTTATGCCGGTTCCTTATTATCATAATATGCTTAATGTTATAGTTGAGGCTTATGAGTTTTTTACTAATAGGCAAACATATAGATGGAAAGGTTGGTGTTATAAGAGTGTCAAAAGGAAACGTTAGTGGTTTTACAGAAGATTGGTTACCTGTAAGAGCTATACAAAACAATATGATTATTACTAGAGATGGTAATAAAGTAACAGGAGTTAAGATTACTCCTAAAAATATATTTATCTTAGACCCTGATTCTCAAGATAATATACTAATTGGACTTAGAAATTTCTATAATACAATTGATTTTGAGTTTTGGTTGGTAGTTGCTGATAGACCTGTTGATATATCAGTATATATGTCGCAGATGCAGTTGTTACTTAATGAAACGACATCTCCTGCGGTTAGAAAATTAATTATGCAAGATATTGATAAGGGTGAACGTTTTATTAGAAATAATGTTGTTGATACAGAATATTATTTTATGTTTAAAACGAAAGATGTTGATTTATTACAAAAGAGAGTTCGTCAAATGATTAATGGACTTGCTACTTGTGGATTAAATGCATCTTTAGCAAGTAATTCTGATTTAAGATTGATACTTGAAAACTTCCTAAATGGAGGTAATACTACAGAGTTTGGAACGGTGATGCCAGTATGAGTACAGGACTAAGAAGTCAATTAGCACCAAAAGGATTACATTTTAATCCTAGTGATTTTTTCATAAGTGATAAATATGCAACAATTTTAACAGTTGTTTCATATCCTAAATATATTACACCTGGTTATTTGTCATCATTAACAAATATGTCAGGTATTAAGGTTGTTATTAAACATATACCAGTACCATTTCAAGAAATGGCTAAGATGTTAAATAAACAAGTTGCTGAATTAAAAGATAGATATCAAAATGAAAGAGACCAAACAGTTCGTGAGAGAATAAGACAAGATGCTGAAAGTTTGGAGTACTTTACTTCTATGCTTGCTGGTAGTCAAGCTCGTATATTTGACTTTCAAATGCATATTATGATTTCTGCAGATACTAAAGAAGATTTGGAGTTAAAAAAACTTAATGTTAAAAACTATTTAGATGCGATGGAATTAAAAGCAGTTGCATTAAGATTTGAACAAGAAAAAGTATTAAAATCTATAATACCTGTTTTTCCTCCACAAGACATTGAACAAAGAATTGGTACTCCAATTCCATCTGTTACAATAAGTGCGATGTATCCATTTATATTTGATAGTTTAAAAGATCCTGGGCTTGCTACACTTCTTGGAGTAGATTTCTCAGGTGGAGTTATATTATTTAATCAATTCTTATATAAAATTCGTAAAGAAAATAATAGAAATAATGCTAATATGATTATTCTTGGTACTTCTGGTTCAGGAAAATCGACTGCAGCTAAATTATTATTAAGAACTCATATTAGAAATGGATGTCAAATTGTTATAATTGACCCAGAAGATGAATTTAGAGAAATAACTAGGTCATTTGGTGGAGATACAGTTGACATTGGTAAAGGTGGAGAATATGGTCTTATTAATCCACTTGAAATAGTAATTGATGCTGATGAAGAGGAGATTAGACAAGGTCTTGGTTATACAGTTTTAACACGTACTCTTCAATTCTTAAAAGCATTTATGAAGTATTATGACCCATCAATTGAAGAAGATGTACTTACTATGTTTTCTGAGATTGTTCAAGATACATATAAACGTTTTGGAATAGATTTTACTTCAGATTTTTCAAGATATACTTCAGCAGATTATCCTACATTTAGTGATGTTTATGCAACTATTAAAGGAAGACTTATGTCAATGACAGAACATACTCAAGAACGTGATATTATGGAGCGACTTGAGTTAAAGGTTAGACCAATTACTAAAGAATTAAGATTCTATTTTGATGGTCATACTACTTTGAAAAAAGGTAGTGACTTTATGGTATTTAATATAAAAGAATTAATGAATAGTGATTCTACTGTAAAAAATGCTTTATTCTTTAATGTATTGAAGTATGCTTGGGGATTATGTCTAGACTTTAATGTTGATACAGTACTTATGGTAGATGAAGCACATGTACTTTTAGGTGATAATAATGCTCTTGGTGCTGATTTCTTAGCACAAGTACAAAGACGTGCTCGTAAGTACAATACTGGTACAATTATAATTACTCAACAACCTAGTGACTTTTCAGATCCTGCAGTTATAACTCAAGGTAAGGCGATTTTTGATAACTCGTCATATTATCTTGTAATGGGGCTTAGAAAACAAGCTGTTGAGGACTTAAGTTTATTGATTGATTTAAATGAGAGTGAGAAAGAAAGTATAAAACATTATTCTCAGGGCGAAGCTTTATTTGTTTGTGGTAATAGGCGTATGAGAATTAATGTTGCGGTTACTCAAGAAGAATTAGATTCCTTTGGTATAGGTGGAGGTTTCTAATATAAATTAAGAAGTTAGGTGGTGGTGAGTCAGTGGCATATCAAGCAAATAGGGAAAATATGACTCCTGAAGAGCAAAAAGCACGTAATGATGCAAATAATGCAAAAAATATTCGAAATGCTGCTGATGTTGCTATTGCTTCTAAAAATCCTTATGCAATGGCAGCAGGTGCTGCTGTTAAAGGTGCTGATAAATTAACAGGTGGTAAAGTATCTGAAGGTTTAGGTAAAGTAATGACTAAATCTAATCAAATGATGCCTGGTGGTAATAGATTTCAAAATATGTCTAATCGTTTGAGTGAAAGTGGAGTAAGTGATAAGATAAGTAAGGCTGCTTCAATGAAAAATCAAATGGCTGGAAGTGGTACTGGAAATGTAAGTAAAGCAAATGAGGCTACCAAACCTGTTGATAACAATAATCATGTAAATAAAAATATACAAAATAATACTGCTAATGGTGGAGGAGGACAAAATGGTTCTCTTCCTTCTTCTAGTGGTGGTAGTCAAAATGAATCTTCAAGAAGTTCAAGTAGAAAAAGTTCTAGAAGAAATGATGATTATGACAAGCAAAAGGATAAAGATGATTCATTTGGTAACACTAAAGCTACAGGTATTTTTGCTGGGATGAGTCCTGTGGCAAAAGTGGCTGTCATATCTATGGTTCCGATGTTTGCAATTGTATTTTTTATTTTTGTTGTTGCTTCATCAGTTACAGGGCTTTTTTCAGATTATGATGATGCTTTAGGTATTAGTCAAGAGATGGGTGAAGAGACTGGTAATTATTCACATTCTGCTTCTAAAGAACAGAAGGAATATTATGAACGAATTAATAATGTAAAACTTAGATATCAGGCATCTGGTAAGAGTGTTGATGCTTTGAAAATTGTTTCAGTTTTTCATACATTAAATTCTCATGGAGCAGGTTTGTCTTATGATAAAATTTCTGAATCTGATATTGAATTTGTTGCAGATGCTATGTTTGATGGTAATACTTATAGTGAAGAGACATTTAAAAATAATTTGATTAATACTGTTTTTCCTAAATATTTACCATCATCTTCTCAAAAAGAAAGAGAAAGTATGGCTGATTCTGTAATTAGTTATATCGATAACTATTATAGTTTAATTGGTAAGGATACTGATGGTGATAGTTCTACTTGTGCATCAACTGGTAGTTGTAGTTATGAAATTAAAGGTTACTACATTAGTGGAAAAGGAAATGTAACTGAGAGTTTACAAATAAGTGATTTATATGTTCGTCTTATGCAATGTGGTAGTGGAAATGGTCATAATTATGGTGGTACATTTGGGCAACCTCTTGAAGGTGAAGAGTTAGTTCCTTTTGAAAAATATATTTTAGGTGTTGCTTACCAGGAAATAGGGCCAGATTCTCCAGCTGAGGCAATCAAAGCCCAAATGGTTGCAGCAAGAAGTTATATACTTGCTCGTCATGCTGATATGGGTGGATGGAGAACATTAAAACAAGAAAGTAGTGGAAAGTGGGTTTTACAAGTTGCTGCTTGTACACAAGATCAAGTTTATTGTGATCCAGATCAAGGTTGTTCAAGTAATGATGGTCAATGGGGACAAGTTCATAGTGGATTAAATCATGGAAGTGGCTTTAAACGAGCAGCAATGGCTTCTGATTCTCCTCTTAGGACTTATGCTAATGAAACGGCTGGAGAAGTACTAGTTAATAATCAAGGGTATATAATTTATTCTGGATATTTGCAAACAGAACAAAATAAATTTATTAGTCTTGCAAAATCTGGTATGAATTATAAACAAATACTTTTACAAGTTTATAATCAAGGTAGTAGAAATTATGGAGCAACAAGTATTCAAAAAAATAGTTGTGGTTCATCCGCATGTAATGGAGCTGCTAGTGGCGATTATGCAAACTGGAAACAGTATGAAGGCTCTTGGATTAGTATTCAAATGGGAAATAGTGGAAAAACTATTAAGCAAATTGGTTGTTTAGTAACATCAGTTTCTATGCAAATAGCAAGAAGTGGTGTACAAACTAATATTCAAGATTTTAATCCTGGTACTTTTGTTCAATTCTTGAATAGTCATGGTGGATTTGTATCTGGTGGTAATTTTGTTTGGGGAGCTGCAACACAGGCTGCACCATCATTTAAATATGGTGGTCAAATATCAGTTTCTGGAATGAGCCGTGAACAAAAACTAAATAAGATAAAAGAACTTGTTAATCAAAAGGGAGTTTATGTTGTTGCAGAAGTAAAAGGTAATACTGGACAACACTGGGTTGCAATTGATACTGTTCAGGGCAATACTGTAAAAATGATGGATCCTGGTAGTGCTGCTACTGATATGTGGGGACAATACCCTTGGTCAAATACTTCTACGCTTGCTTATTATAAAGTTGGATAGGTGATATAATGAGAAAAAAAAGTACATATATTATTCTTATTTCTATAATTTTTATCTTTGGAATTATTATGTTCCTTGTTTTTGGAGTTGAAAACATTAAGCAAGGAGCATATGATTCAACTATTATTGTTGGTGATAATACGGTATGGACATATAGTAATAAAAAATGGTTTAACGTTTCTTCTAGGTCTTCTATAGATAAACTTAACTGGAAAACTTATAAAGTTTATTCAAATAATGAATATTTAGGGGATTATTTGCTATGGCATGATGATAGATGGTATGCTTTTGATAAGAATAAGAATGGTGTAAATATCACAGGAAATATTTTAGCGTATAGTGCTAACTATAATATAGATATTTTAACTGCGGAATCATCTGATGCGACGGTTGATAATTATGTTAGTCAAGTTCTTGATGAAAATAACATAAGTTTATCTAGTAAGTTTACATCTTTAACAAAAACTAGTGTTGATTTTGATGGTGATGGAGTTTGGGAAGATTTTTATGTAGTTAGTAATGCTTTTCCAATTGATTTTTATCCTGAAAATATTTTTTCTATAGTATTTATGGTTAAAGATGGAAAAGTATCATATTTGTATAATGATATTAGTAAGAATAATTCTTTTAATGGATGTAAACCATATATTAATACTTTTTTAGATACTAACAATGATGGTACTTATGAAATGATTTTGAGTTGTGGAAAATATAGTGCTGATGAAGAAGTTGATATGTTATACG
>ULVW01119366.1_pt1 | contig 11051 bp, 15 predicted proteins | sample 1959801 | NCBI WGS metagenome assembly ULVW01 (sample SAMEA4835796, study PRJEB28245) | human gut metagenome | biome: gut microbiome; material: fecal sample | place: Denmark | collected 2008
CCAGGGGCATTTCCAAAACCTGGTGCAGCGTAAATACCCGAACTTCAAGGGGTTGAATATAACGGCAAAAAGCCTGGATGCGCGGGTAAACCCGGATGCAATGCGGCGGGTGCGCGAGGCGGCGCCTACCCTGGAGGAGCTGAAAAAGCAGGTGGCGGCGGGCGTGATGGACTGGAACTCCAACAGCCATGCGAGAGACAAGTACGGTGTGCCTTGCGGGGATACGCCGATGGAGCGGTACAACCGCCCGGCGGAGAGCCGGAGAAAGGTAACGCCTTTCGAGATATACACGCTGTATGTAGTGGACCTGGTGAACAAGGCCGATGCCAAGGGGCGGTACAAATACACTCCGCGTGGGGTGGAGATCACGATAGACGGGCAGCTGCGGCAATTCATCGTGCCGGATGATGACGATGCGACGCATGACTTCCAATTCCAACGCTACAATCAGGGCAAGATGTTCCAGGTGAAGATGAACGTAAGGCACCCGCACTTTGTCGATCTGTGGATGGACGGAGCCTTTGTGGCGCGGGCGATGGAAAAAGAGGCGATCTCGGCAGGCATCATGGATGCGCGGAGATATGGCGATGGGCATAAGGTGCGCGAGCTGATCGACGGGCAGCGGGCGTGGACGGAGGAAAACCGGGCGCGCTACGAGGCGGTGGCTACGGGTACCGATGGACTGGTCTCGCCGCTGACGATGGACAAGGGCGCGTGGAACCGCTACGAGAGCGGAGAGATAGACCGTCTGAACGGCCTGGGCGGGGAGAAAATCCCCTCCCCTGCTCCGGTTCAGGACAAGGGGAACCGGCTGGCGGACAGCCTGGCGGCGATATACGGCAAGTAACAACCAAAACATACAAGGCAATGGCAAGAAAATACACCAGGGAAGAAAAGATGCAGGTGCGCGATGCACTTGCCCGGCTGCACCGCCAGAGCGGGCTGTCCGCCGGAGCGTTTGCCCAGCGGGTGGGATTTACCAACCCGTCGATCCTGTCGCAGTTCAACACGGCGATAGACTTGATCGGCGAAAAGGCGATGGAGACGGCGCTGGCCTACCTGAAAAAGCACGAGTACGTGGGGGTAGTGACCGACAATTACGCCAAGGTGTTTCGCGCGATGGAGGCGGCATACCGCCTGAAAAACGTGCAGGTGATCATCGGAGAGGGTGGCTACGGCAAGTCCTTTGCGATAGAGCGCTACCGCGACGAGAAAGAGCGTGAGGGGGTGAAGGTGTACGTGGTGAACCTGGAGGGGGTGCGCACGAAAAAGGGTTTTGTACGCACGGTGGCCGAGGCGGTAGGGGTGAAACTGCCCTACCAGCGGACGGTGATAAAAGATCTGATAGGTGCGGTGCGTGAGGCGCTGCTGCGCCGCGATGCGATGCTGGTGATCGACGAGGCGTCGGCACTGGAGGGGCGGAAAGTGACGATAATAAAAGACCTGATGACGGCTCTGCGAGGCGTGTGCGGGCTGGTGTTTGCGGGGACGCCCTATTTCATGGCCAACATCTCCCGCTATGCGGCCAAGGGGGCGCACTTGTTCAGCGAGCTGGCCGACCGCCTGCCGCTGCTGATCGTAGAGCTGTCGCGGCCGACAGATGAGGAGGCGGAGGCGATATTCCGCGCCAACGGCTGCGACGATGCCGAGGTGGAAACGCTGATGGGACGCGCAGGCGATCGCTATGCGTGGCTGTGCTGGCGGCGCAAGCCTACCTACCGGGGCATAGCCGATGCGATAGACCTGGTAAAGACGTCGGCGACGGTACCGGCGATGGACAAAAAACGCCTTGCACCCCTGCTATGAAAAGGGCTTTGAGTGTGGCGCAATGCCTGTCGATGCGGGATGATCCGCTGCCGATGTCGCCTCTGTGGAGAGCGGCGGTGGGCGAGCCGGAGTTGGGCACGGTGTGGATGGTGTGGGGAGCCTCCGGCAGTGGTAAGACGAGCTTTGCCCTGGCGCTGTGCAAGGAGATGTGCCGGATGGGCTACCGGGTGGCCTACGACACTATGGAGGAGGGTGCGTCCAAGAGTTTTTCGGACGCGCTGGTGAGGGAGCGTATGGACGAGTGCGGGCGTCGCTTTGTGGTGCTGGACAATATGCCGATGGATGAGCTGGCGGCGTGGATGGAGCGCAGACGCAGCGCCGATGTGGTGGTGATAGACAGCTTGCAGTACTCGGGTCTTAAGTACAGGGACTACAAGGTATTTCGTGACCGATTCCGCGGGAGGATGATCGTGGTGATAAGCCATGCGGACGGCAAGGAGCCCCAAGGTGCGACGGGTAAGAGCGTGAGATACGATGCGTCGGTAAAGGTATATGTGGAGGGACACAAGGCGTTTGCGAGATCGAGATACGGGGGCGGAGAGCCCTACATAATATGGCCGGAGGAGGCAGCCCGGTACTGGGGGCCTGGCGGCGAAGGGACAAAAAACGAGTAGAGATATGGCAAAGGGACAGAGCAAGGCACTGCTGCGGGCGTTTCACGCGGCGTGCGGGGCGGCCGGGATGACGACAGACGATAAAAAGACACTGGTGGCGTCCTACGGGGTGGAGAGCTCGACGATGCTCTCCGATGAGCAGCTGCGCGAGGCGATACGCCTGGTAAGCGGTGCCAACGAGGGAGACAAGTGGCGCAAGCGGGTGATCCGCGTAGTCGATGCCTACCTGCGTGGCATGGGACATGCTGCGGGAGTGCAGGCGGCCAAGGCGGTGGCCTGCCGGGCGGCGGGGTACGAAAACTTCAACAGGATACCTCCGGCGCGACTGCAGAACATATACTATGCTTTCCTTCACAAGAACCGCGACATGGAGGCTGTGGAGGAGATGGCGCAGGCGCAGGCGTGGTGCATGGGGCTGCTGAGTGGAGCGAAAAAAAGTACTGTTTGTTAAACATAAAACAATTAAAGCAATGGAAGAAAAAGGAATCAAAGTGAAAGAGATTGCAGATGGACTCTCTGCGCTGAATGCGATGAATGTAATGGTGATGTCTGCGAAAAAGGCGAATGAGCTAAAAGATGATCCGGAGGTCAAGGAAGATCTGGAGAACATGGTGCTATTCTTGGCAAAAAAGATCGGCTGCAGGGAGGGAGATATGGTGTATGTGGGCGGCGGAAAGGGCTATGGGGCATTGGTATCGCACACCGAGGACAAAAACCAGGCTACCATACACTTGTTGGCTCTCGAAGATAGCGGTAAAGAGATCATCGAGGAGGTCGTTAAAACTTTTATGGACATTATAAATACTCAAGAAAAATGAACATCAAAGACTTGACCAAGGAAGAAAAGGCGCGGCTGCTGGAAGAGCTGGCCGCGGAGGAAAGGCGCGAGCGGGAAGAGCGCGCGCAGCGTGAGGCAGACTACAAGCGTCTGTCCGGAGATACGGTAGATGAGCTGTGGCCGACGCTCAAAGAGGCGTCGCTGCGGCTGGCCGAGGCGAAGTCCCACGTGGTGGGGGAGCTGTCCACCCTGGTGGGGATAAAACAGGACCTGTATGGGGTGAAGGACGAGCAGCGGAGCCACTCGTTTACCAACCGGGCGGGCACGCGGCGCATCACGATAGGGGTGTACACACGAGACGCGTGGGACGAAACGGTGGGCAGCGGAGAGGCCAAGATACGCGAGGCGATCCGTACCCTGGGGCGCGACGACAACAGCCGCGCGCTGGTGGATGCGGTGCTGACCTTGCTGTCCAAGGACAAGGCGGGCAACCTCAAGATAAAATCGGTGTGGCAGCTGCAAAAGCTGGCCGATCGGATCGAAAACGACGACTTTCGCGAGGGGCTGCGGATCATCCAGGAGGCATACCGCCCGGAGCCTACCAAGACCTATGTGGTGGCCGAGGAGAAAAACGACCTGGGTGCATGGGTGTCGGTGCCGCTGGGCATGACGGAGGCGAAATAAATGGCGATTAAACGACCGATGACAGACATGGATAAGCCCCGGCCGAAAAAGATGTATCTGTCCGGAGCGATCACGGGCAGAGATCGCGAGGCGGTGGAGCGTAAGTTTGCCCGCGCGGAGATAGAGTTGCTGGCCGATGGTTATATACCCATAAGCCCGCTGCGAAACGGCCTGCCGGAGGAGGCTACCTACGAGCAGCACATGGAGCGAGACCTGCAGATGCTGTGCGGGTGCGATGCGATCCTGATGCTGCCCGACTGGAGGGATAGCCCTGGCGCCCGGCGTGAGCTCATCGAGGCGATACGCTGGAGCAAAGATGTGTACTTTTTTAACCCTTTAACAATAAACAACATGGAAACAAAAACAAACGACAGTAAGAAGTATCTGCAGATGGGCGCCCTGATGGTGGCTCTCATCGCAACGCTGGTAGCCTTCGCAACGGCGATGGCGGTGATGTTCCCCGGCGGAGGTGCGGGGGTGGACTGGTTCCACGGCCTGCCCTCGGCCGGATGCGCAGGGTACTGCGCGTACCTGGCCGGGCGCACCCTGCTGCGGGTGCATAACAGCGATTAGCGAGGGATCTCCGCCCCAGCCGGGGCGGGGATTTGTTTTTACAACAAAAAAAGATAAAGCAATGGATAAGAGATGCGAAAAGGTGTGCAAACACACACTCGAGGCGATATACGCCGTATCGGGATACACGCTCGATGATCTGTCGAGCAGCGACAGGAGAGAGCCGCTGGTGTTTTACCGGCAGATATTTTGCAAGATTTGCGCGGATGCGGGTGTGGACCATGAGGAGGTGGCAAAGATGATAAACCGGCACAGATCGACGGTGTATAGCTCGATAGCTCTGTTTAAGGTGGACCGAAAGTACAACGTAGAGCTGTACAGACTGTGGGATAAGGTGCATAAAAAGTTGGGGAGATATGATCGATCCGTATAAGATATTGGGCAAGCGCAGCGCGCGGAAAGAGGAGCTGCGGGCTGCCCTGGCGCAGGCGCTGGGAGAGCCGGTGCCTACCTGGGCGGAGGTGGACGAGAGCCTCGTGGCAAGATGCCGCAACCTGTTTGCACAGGCTTACGAGGTGGCGACGGGCAACACCTACCGTTTTGCGGCCAAGGACTACAAGGCGATCGCTGCCCTGGTGGGTAAGGTGACCGACGCGACGACGGCCAAAAACCCCTATGCCGGGCGAGAGGAGATAGAGCGGGCGTTTATTTGGCTGCTCAAGCACCTGCCCAGGTGGTACAGGGAGTCGGGTTTTTCAGCGTGTATAATCAATGGTAAGTTTAATGAGATCGTAGCGGCAATAAAACATGGAGAGGGACAAAACAACAAACCAAACACAGGCGTGTCGGCCGAGTACCTCGAGGCCATCGCAAAGGGGCTGCGCTGACCGGGAGGAAGGAAAGCGCAGGCAGGATGCCTTGGGAGAGATACGGGAGGCTCCGCAGCAGGTGCAGGCACTGACGGTGCCGGAGGCGGTGGGCGTGCGGAGAGTACAAGAGGGAGCGACTGCGCTGGTGACGGCCAACGCGGCGGACTTCCTGCAGGTGTACCGGCCGGATAACCTGACCAAGATGGCGACGACCACCGCGCGGGCGTCGCTGGAGCTGAAGCGCCGGGAGCATGTGGGGACGATAAGGCAGTTCTGCGGCCAAAACAGGGAGCGCACGCTGTCGGTGCTGCGCCTGCACCTGGTGAACCTGAACTTGTGTTGCGATGTGCGGCGGCCGCTCAATGAGCAGCAGATAGAGGTGGTGGTGGACATGATCGTCAATGACTGGATGCTGGCCAACCTGACGCTGGTGGACTACATGATCGTGATGCGCAGGGCGATAAGCGGAGAATACGGAGAGATGTTTGAGAGCCTCACTCCGCCCAAGGTGCTGGGCTGGCTAAAGCGCTATGCCGAGGAGCGCGCCGCGGAAGCTGCAGAGATGTGTCGGGAGGAGTGCGAGAGATACAAGAGCGACCCGACACGCAGCCGTTACCACAAGGAGATGGATGCCAGGCGTGCAGAAGAAGGGGTGCACAGGGTGGCGCTGGAGAGATTTGTTAAAAACATAAACAAGGAGGGGAAATGAGGACACGAGGAGATGGAGAGGGGTTTGCGATCCGCGCGGCGCGCATGCGCGAGGTGGTAGAGCGGTACTACGAGCCGGGCCGCCAGGACCGCTGCCTGTACTGGGTGTGGCGAACGCAGATATGGCCGGTGTGGGGGGTAAAGTACAGGACCTTCCTGTACTACCTGAAAAAAGCGGGATGGACGAAGGCGAAAGACTTGTAAAACAAAAAGAATGCCTATATTTGTTGCGAAAACTGCTACAAAATAGAATGACAAAATAACGGGACTGCGATAATTACGCTGATCCGGATGGGTGGAAAAATGTCTAACTAAAACAATAAAGCTATGGGTGTGTGGAATGGTCCGGCCAGCGAGCTGTCGCCGGAAGAACTCGAAAAAAGAAAAAAGATAAACAAGGTGCTAGCTCCGATTGTGATCGTGCTGTTCGCCTTTTTGGGATTGATACTTGCCCTATCGGGAGATGACGGATCTCCGGATGATCCGATCAAAGAACATCCCGATGCAACAGCTGCCCAGGCATACATAGCGACGATGGGCAAGATAAAGCCTTTGGTGGAGAAGGCTTACCCTGGGGCGAGCTTCCCGCTGATAGACTATAAGCATGATTATATAAAAAATAACGAATATATAATCATATCTTACATCGAATATAAAAACCAGTGGGGGGTAAAAAATAAATATTATTACAAGGTCCGGATAAAATATAATGAGGGCAAAAAAGAAGACCCCGATAGCTGGACGCTGGTATATCTTGAGGACTTTGACGCGAGCCTGTACTGATATGAGAGCAGTATTGTTATATATTTTAGCTTTATGTCCTTTCGCTATGTGGGGACAAAATCACCCGATAGAATATTACTTTTCTGTGGAGGTGAGCACCAAGGACTCGCTGATAATGTACGCGAAGGAACTGCTGGAACTATCCGGTCATACATATCATTATGTGGGAGAGGCAGAAGGCAACTGGGGTAGCGGATTGGGGAGTACATTCCTGATGTTCGAGCGGGAGGAAAAATATTGGGATGGTAGCACGCTGAAGGGATATGTAAAGTATGGAGGATACCGTCTGCCGGATCGGGTGGAAAACGGTATCGCCTTCCTCGATGATATTCCGCCGGAGCAGCAAAAGGCGAGATATGGGTTGAGTGCATGCCATGGAGAATTTGAGGATATGTACACGATCTGGTCGAAATATATCGATCCGGAGAATGCCGACCGGGAGCAGTTGCGATCGAACGGTTATATAAAAGGGCCGGGGCGGCGGAAACTGAACTGGCCTGGAATATACAAGGTACGAGAAGGTACCTCCGGGGAAGGTGTGTGGACCTATAAATTCGATACTTCGGGTTGGAGGACATTGGATGTGTCCTATCATAGCATTAGTGCTTGGCCGGGAAATTCGTTGGACTGATGCTGTTTTGACAAATACAAAGCCCCGCAGGGATACCTGCGGGGCTTTGTCGTGTGTAGGGGTTACTTGCGGAGGGTAACCGTAGGGCTAAAGCACGGGCGGACGGGCTGCGTTGGCGGCAGTTCGATGGTCTCCGTCCAGCTGGAGAGGTACTCGATGGCAAAGACCCGCAGGCCGGGCGATCCGCTGACGCGGCGGATGGAGCGACGGGAGAGGGGGGAGAAGCCTGCGGTGTTGTACCCCTGGAGGGCTTGGTGCAGGGCGTCGATGGCGGAGTAGATGCGCATCTCGAGGGCGTAGTCCTCCGGTGGGTCGAGAGCCTGTGCCGGGGCGTCGATGTAGTCGGCCAGGGTTACGGTGATGATGCCCTCGGCACTCTGTTGCTCCTGCAGCTGATCGTGCAGGGATACCTGCGAGATGTCTATCAGGGCGCAGGGCCACTCGACGGGCGGTACGTCGTAGGAGAGCTGCCCCCAGTCGGCGGAGGCGTAGGCGATCTCCGGTAGGCTGGAGATGCGCTGAAGCAGGGATAGGATGATGTTTTGCATGGGATTAATGAGTGTTTAATGCCCGGCGGATGGCGTAGGCGATGTCCTTGTGGGCGGAGATGAAGATGTCGGGCGAGATGCCCAGGTACTGACGGCGGGGATAGGTGGCGCGGCGGAAGAACCCGGCCACCTGTTGCTTGCGCCCTCGGATGACGCGGGAGAAAGGCCGCACGTACTGGGATACGCGGCCGCCCTCGTTGTGGATGCGTGCATAGGGGACCTTGCCCAGATCGACCCAGGCGCGCACCTGCCCCGCTCCGGGGGTAAAGTGTACGCTGGCCTGCAGGGTGCCGGTGGCATGCAGGATGCGCTTGCCGGAGGTGCGGGGAGTCTCTTTTTTGCGCTTGTCCCATCGGGGTACGGCCGACCCGCCCCGGACAAAGCCCTGGGCGGAGAAGTTGGCATCCTTCATCCGCTCCCAGGCTACGGCGATGTAGGCCGGTACATCGCGCTGGATGACCCGTGCCATCTCGGCGGCGCGGCGCTGCATGTCGAGTGTTAATTTTCTGTAATCCTGTTGCATGTCTGTTTTTTATGCCTTATATTTGCTTCAAGCAAAGCGGTAAACCGGAAACTGCAAGGGACTGACCCTCCCTGGTGAGCAACGCAAGGTTTACCGCTTTTTGTATAGTAACACTCCCTTTCTCCAGTCCTCGAAGTTACCCAACCCCCTATCCCATCGATAGAAGCTGTCCACCCGTCCGGAGGCATTGACGATAAGCAGCACCGGCGAGTCCTGGTAATAGCGCACGTAGGCGGTGAAATACTCTTTTTTTGAGGTGTTTTTAACCCCCCCTTTTTCGATCCCCCATACCTCGTCCGGCTGCTCGAAGATACGGGCGGCCTCGTCGAAGTAGTCCCAGCGGCCGCGCTGCTCGATCTTTTGGCGCAAGGCGTCGGCGAAATGCGCCATGACCTTGCGCGAGCTGTCGATGAGGGTAAAGCCGTCGCCGTCGGCGGCGGGATGGCGGCTGGCCATCTGCTGCCAGTAGCGGGTGTACTGCTCTACCCCATCCAAGCCCTTGCGGTACTGCGAGAGGCGTGAGGGGCGGCTGTAGATGCGCTCCACGGAGGGCATGCCGTAGTCCTTGACCGCCGAGAGCTGGGATGTCTTTGCCCGCTCGGAGGCGCGGAAATACGGGTGGACGTCGGGCGAAAATACCTCGGAGGTGCCAACGTTGCGCCGCCACATCTTGGTGGTGGCACGGCCCCCGATCTTTTGCGCCGTCTCGCTGTCGATCTTTTTCATGCGATCGGCTTGCCGTGCGGTGAGCCGTCGCGTGGTGCAGCGGCAGCGCCAGCCGTTGGGCGGGTAATAGGCGTCCCAAAAGGGATCGTCCACCGGGAGGACAATGCCGTCCAGGGGGCGATGCTGCTCGCGCACGTGGCTGTCGCGGGCGGTGACGTATTCGAGGTACGGATGGGTGGAGCGCGTGGCCTCGATCTCTACCCAGCGGCTGCCCTGGGTGCCTGCGGCGATGACAGCCTGGCGCTCGGCCTCCAGGTAGGTGAGGTTGTAGCGCGAGTTGATCTGCAGGGCGCGGCGGCGGTACTGGTCCCAGGGTACGATGTTCCCCTCGGCGTCGTACACGGCGGCGGCCATCTCGCGCATCTGCGCGTAGGTCTTGGCCCCGGAAAAGGCAAAGAAGTTGTGCCGCGTGCGGGTGAGCAGGGCGTTGTCCTGCTCGGTCCACGAGGGGCCGAACAGCGGAGTCTCGTAGCCCTCGAGGTAGCCGGAGAGCAGCTGCTGGGCGGTGTAGTCGGCCAGGTCGGTGATCATGCCGGAGGGCATGTCCCCCGTGCGGTGCAGCTGCTCGATGAGCGGATCGACAAAGCCCTGGGTGGCTGGGTCGGACGGCTCGTCCTGGGACAGCTGCTGCGGCCCGTACAGGGCGGCGAGGTCGGAGAGGTAGCGGGTGATGCTACGGACGGGACGAGGGAGGGATGGCCCCGGCGATGCGGGGCTCAATCGAAAAAACCGTCGTCCTGGGGCGCAGACAGGGTAGCCTGCGAGCCCTTGCTGCCGATGACCGGGATGCCGAACTTTTCGATGAAAAAGGCGTCGTCGATGTCCTTGTACGGCAAGAGCTGGATGCACATCTGCAGCAGATGGTCGGTATCCTCCTCGGGGCGGATGGCTACGCTGCAGCCCTGGGGCAGCACGCCGATGCGCACGAGTGCGGGGACGACCGTGTCGTTCCACGCGCGCTCGAGGTAGCGCTGGTCGGCGAGGACCTTTTTGTCCATCAGGGTAATGCCCACCTCCTCCTTGGACCGGTTGCCGTTGACGGTGTCTTGCCCGACTACCGCGCCGGAGATGAGCAGAGACAGCTCGTTGTTGCACAGGGTGATGAGATTGCGATACACATCGCCGTTGGTGTCGGCGCCCTTGGCAAAATTGAACGCTTCCTCCTTGTCGATGATGAACCAGGCGGCACTGCCCAGCTCGCGCATCATGCTTTCGGCGCGGGAGAGCATGGCAGGGTCGGTGGTATCGGTTTGGATGTAGCGGGGCGGGATGCCGTATATCTCGCAAAGCTCCGACCAGCAGGACTGGGCAAATTTTTTGAACAGCACGTGCGGTACGGCCTTGTTGAGCAGGCCGTAGTCGTGGCTGTCGCCGAACTCGAGCAGCCAGGAGCCGTACTCGCGGGCTGCACGGTAGTCGATGCCGGTGGTGTCGCTCTCGCGCAGCACGACCACGCCCCGCTCGGGGATGACATGCGTGCGGGGGATGAGCTCTACGGCGAGCGAGCCGTCGGGGTGCGTGGAGAGCTCGAGCAGCGTGTGGCCGTACAGCTGGGCGTCGAGGATAAGACGCTGGAGCTGCGCGATGGCACTCATCGAGGCGAGGGTGTCGGTAAGCCCCTGGTCGATCTTGTCGCCGCGATAGACGACCAGGGGGGCGGAAAGAGTCCGCTGAAAACGCAGGTCGATCTGGGCGTGCAGGTGGGCGTCGAGCAGGATGTCGTCGTAGAGACGCACCAGGCGTGTACGACGAGGGTAGTCCACGTTGTCGGCCTGGCGCAAGGCACTCTGCCAGTCGGCGATGTCGCGGCGGGTGCGGCTGACGCTCTGCCGGATGATGCGCGGAGA
>ULVW01098198.1_pt1 | contig 11019 bp, 9 predicted proteins | sample 1959801 | NCBI WGS metagenome assembly ULVW01 (sample SAMEA4835796, study PRJEB28245) | human gut metagenome | biome: gut microbiome; material: fecal sample | place: Denmark | collected 2008
ATGCAGGTGTATTACTTCACGAAGTTCGGCGTTCCTATGTCACACGCAATGACATCTCTGCTGAGCAAATTCATAATGTATCAGTTTGTGCTGACAGGCTATTCCGCCGTGGTGCTTATAGCCCGTTTCAATAATTTCTCTACCGACTACGCACCGCTTATGGCGCTTGTAATTCTTGGATTTATCATAAATACTATCGTAATAATACTGCTTTTTATGCTGGCGTTTTTCAAGAAGCCCGTAAAGAAGATGGCTGTATGGGCTGTAAAACTGCTTGCAAAGATACACATTTTCAAGTTCCGCTTTATAAAGAGCGAGGAAGACAAGATAAAGAAAATCAGATCCGTAGAAGAAATTGTAGACGAATATCATGATAATTTCGTGTTCATCAAGAAAAAACCGTGGCTTATCATAAGACTTATCATTTATAATGTAATTCAGCTCACGGCTTACTTCTCAATCTCATATGTAATTTATCTCGGCTTCGGACTTTCGGGTACGGATTATCTGACGATTATTTCCTGTCAGGCATTCGTTCTGATGATTTCGGGATTTATGCCCCTGCCGGGTGCGCTCGGTGCGGCAGAGGGAAGCTATACGCTGTTCTTCAGTAATATATTCATCGGCTCGGACGGCACGAAATATGTTGGTATCTCAACATTTATATGGAGATTCTTAACGTTCTATCTTCCGATAATCGCAGGACTTATTCTATCCACATTTGTCGGAAAGTTTATGAATGTAGAAGCTCCCGACAAGTCAACGATCAAGCTTACCGAAGAAGAGCTTAAAGGCGACCCGATAGACTGATTGCTTAAAATTTACAAAATAATCTTACGGCAGAGGGTGTATGCTTTCTGCCGTTTGCTGTATCTTGAGCGCAAAGTTAAACAAGCTGAAAACGGCTCTGCAAAGCCAATGCAACCGCAAATTTACATGAAAATATTCAAAAGCAACATGAAGTTTATAGACCTTATACACCGATTATGCTAATATGACGACAGACAGAAAAGCTGTCGGAAAGGATATGTATATATGAGCTTAGGAACAAATATTCAGTTTTACAGGAAGCAAAAAAATATGACGCAGGAGGATCTGGCAGAGTTTATGAACGTGTCACGTCAGACTGTGTCAAAGTGGGAATCTGACACTGCGTTTCCCGAAACTGATAAGCTTATCACACTGAGCGATTACTTCGGTTGCACGCTTGACGAACTGATCAAGGGCAGTGCAGAAGAAAACTTTACGGAAGATGCCGCAGGATATGATAAGGAAATGAACAGCTTTACAAGGGCTATCTGTCTTGGTACCGCAACTGTGCTTGCAGGTGTTACAACACTGCTTTTTACGGTAGTTCTGGGACTTGATGAAACCATAGCTGCGGCGATATTCATGCTGTTTGTGACAGTTGGCACGGCGATATTTATAGTAAGCGGCATACGACACGACAACTATGTCAAGGAAAATCCCAATATCAAGCCGTTTTACAGCGTAGAGCAGATAAAGGCATTCAGAAATAAATTGCCCGCTTTTATCGCCGGCGGTACGGTGCTTGTACTGTTCGGCGTAATTGCATTGATGGTAATGCAGAGCTTTGTCGACAAGGTTGTACCTGATGTTATGACCGAGGAAAGCTTTGATGCGCTGTGCGCGGCGGTTCTGCTTTTATGTGTTACCGTTGCCGCGCCTATGTTTATATACGGCGGTATGCAGTATGCAAAGTATGATATTGAAGAGTACAACAAGGAAAATAACCCCGACAAGCCGTTCGCGGACAGACTTATGTCGGCTATATCCGGCGGTATAATGCTTGCGGCGACTATTGTGCTTTTTATAATGGGATTTTGTTTTAATAACTGGGAGTTGTGCTGGATAGGTTATCCGATAGGCGGTGTTCTTATAGGAATTGTAAACTGTATATTCGGCGCTGTAAAAAAATAAGCAGATGCTTGCATAATTTTTGTGAATATGGTACAATTAAAGAGCGATAACTGTTACAGTTCTTACAGCAACAGCTATCGTAATAAATAATTTGAGGAATTTTCACTGTGAACCCTTTATTGATTGTACTGTATGTTTTACTCGGATTGCTTGCGGTATATGCCGTACTGTTTCTTATTGCGGTACTCCGTGCCGTATTTATGAAGAAAGAATTTGCGGACGATAAGCCGTTCGATCCGTATAAAGACGGTATCGACTGCGACACCCACGCAGAACATCTGTCAAAAATAATACAAGTACCTACCGTAAGTATCCGTGGCAGAAACGACAACACCGAGATTTATAAATTCCACGACCTGCTCGAACAGCAGTACCCGAATATCCACAGGGTATGCGAGCGTGTCGATATTGACGGAGCGTTGCTGTTTATATGGAGAGGCAAGGATAAGAACCGCAACCCGATATGCCTTATGTCGCATCAGGACGTTGTTCCTGCCGACAGCGAAAAGTGGAAGTACGACGCTTTTTCGGGTAAGATAGCCGAGGGCAAGATATGGGGCAGAGGTACGGTCGATACAAAGGGTGCATTATGCGCCATACTCGAAAGCATAGAGGAGCTTATAAAAGAGGGCTTCACCCCCGTGTGCGATGTCTATGTCGGAAGCTCCAACAACGAGGAAATAACCGGCGACGGCGCAGTAAAGACGGTCGAATATCTTTATGAAAAGGGCATACATTTCGATTTGGTTATGGACGAGGGCGGCTCTGTAATGTCATACGAGGACAGCGTCAAGGGCAGAATGGTAGCCCACAACGCTATGATAGGCATACTCGAAAAGGGCAGAGCCAACATAAAGTTCACCGCAAGGAGCAGAGGCGGCCACGCAAGCGTTCCGTTCAACAATAATCCGTTTGCAAAGCTGTCAAAGCTGATGTATATAATTGAACACAGAAACCCGTTCAAGAAAAGAATAACCCACCCCGCAAGAGTGCAGTATCACGCTATGGCACCATATATGCACCACTTCAGACACCGCCTGCTGTACGGAAATCTGTGGCTATTCGCCCCGATAGCACCGTACATAATGCACAGGATAGGCGGTCCTGCGGGAGCAGTCGTAAAGACCACCTGCATATTCACTATGGCAGAGGGAAGCAAGGGTGCAAATGTGATTCCCGAAAAAGCAAGCGTTACCGCAAACTGTCGCTTTATGGTGCACGAGCCTTTACCTCAGTCGTATAAAAAGCTCGGAAAGCTGTGCCACAAGCTCGGAATTTCTATGGAAATGCTGGCAGGCTTTGACGTTCCGCCCGTTGCAGATATGAACTGCTATGCGTATAAGTATGTCAACAAGAGAATAAAGGAAACCTTCGGCGATATCCCGAGAATACCTTATATAATGCTGGCAGGCACCGACTCACGTCACTATACGAAGATATGCGACTGCGTACTGAGATTCGTTCCGCTTATGATGACGGGCGCACAGCTTAACAGCGCACACGCAATTAACGAAAACCTCAGCGTAGAATCGCTTGAACGAGGAATAGTTTTCTATCACGATTTCATAAAAAATTACGGCTCAGAGTTGTAATGCTGACATAATCGTGTCCGAAATCTCTGAAAGATAATATGGCGGCGGATCGCTCCGCCGCTTTTTCTTACCCACTCGGCATTTTTGACGAAAAAACACCGCCCGAATTGCAAAAGTCATTGACAATACCCAAATTAGATAGTATAATAATATAGTACGCAGGCGAAATTCGCCATAGCGGAATTCGGAAACACGGTAATTCACCGTAATATAACATGGAGGCTTTTGGTAATGAGAGTTTACAACTTTAGCGCAGGTCCTGCGGTACTTCCCGAAGAGGTACTTAAAGAAGCAGCAGATGAAATGCTTGACTACAAAGGAACGGGTATGTCCGTTATGGAGATGTCCCACCGCTCAAAGGCATTTGATGCAATTATAAAGGAAGCAGAAAAGGATATCCGTGACCTTATGAATATCCCCGACAACTACAAGGTACTGTTCTTACAGGGCGGTGCGTCACAGCAGTTCGCCGCAGTTCCCATGAACCTTATGAAGAACGGCAAAGCTGCTTACATAATCACAGGTCAGTGGGCTAAGAAGGCATATCAGGAGGCACAGAAGTACGGCGAGGCTGTAGCTGTTGCATCATCGGCAGATAAGACATTCTCTTATATCCCCGATTGCTCGGATCTTGATATTCCCGAAGACGCAGACTATGTTTACATCTGCGAAAACAATACTATCTACGGCACAAAGTTCTGGCAGTTACCCAACACAAAGGGTAAGGATCTTGTAGCCGATGTATCTTCCTGCTTCTTATCAGAGCCTGTAGACGTAACAAAGTACGGCGTTATCTACGGCGGTGTTCAGAAGAACGTTGGTCCTGCCGGTGTTGTTATCGCTATAATCCGTGAAGACCTCATCAGAGATGACGTTAACCCCGCAACTCCTACAATGCTCAAGTGGAAGACGCAGGCTGATGCCGATTCTCTTTACAATACACCTCCCTGCTACGGTATCTATATCTGCGGCAAGGTATTCAAGTGGATAAAGAAGATGGGCGGTCTTGAGGCTATGAAGGCTCACAATGAGAAGAAGGCAAAGATCCTTTACGATTTCCTCGATCAGTCCAAGCTGTTCAAGGGTACGGTAGAGAAGAAGGATCGTTCGCTGATGAACGTACCTTTCGTAACAGGCAACGAGGAGCTTGACGCAAAGTTCGTAAAGGAAGCTACAGCAGCAGGCTTTGTAAACCTCAAGGGTCACAGAACCGTAGGCGGTATGAGAGCTTCTATCTACAACGCTATGCCTATCGAGGGTGTTGAAAAGCTCGTTGAGTTCATGAAGAAGTTTGAAGCCGAAAACGCTTGATTATAACTGTATAGGTACAGGAGGATATACCAATGTACAACGTAAAGACATTAAATAAGATTGCCGCTTGCGGTACAGACCTTCTTGACAGAAGCAAGTACACTGTAGGCGACGATATAGACAATCCGCAGGCAATACTCGTTCGTTCCGCTTCTATGCACGAAATGGAGCTTGGCGATGATTTACTCGCTATCGCAAGAGCAGGTGCAGGCGTAAACAATATTCCTGTTGACAAGTGCAGCGAAAAGGGTATCGTAGTATTCAATACTCCCGGTGCCAACGCAAACGCAGTAAAGGAGCTTGTAATACTCGGTCTGCTCATCAGCAGCCGTAAGGTCACAGCCGCTATCGACTGGGCAAAGACCTTAAAGGGCAAGGGCGACGAAGTAGGCAAGCTTGTTGAAAAAGGCAAGAGCCAGTTCGTAGGTCCTGAGATAAAGGGCAAGAAGCTCGGTGTCATAGGTCTTGGCGCAATCGGCGCATTAGTTGCAAACGCAGCCGCTGAGCTGGGTATGGAAGTTATAGGTGCAGACCCGTTCCTTTCTGTACAGGGCGCTCTCAACCTTTCAAACAAGGTTAAGTATGTAAAGAGCAACAAGGAAATTTTCGAAACCTGCGACTATATCACAGTACACGTTCCGCTTACTCCCGAAACAAAGGATATGATAAACGCAGACGTTATCAAGACAATGAAGAAGAACGTCCGCATTATGAACTTCGCAAGAGGCGGTCTTGTTAACGAGGACGCAGTTGTTGAAGCTCTCGCAAACGGCGGTATGGCGGCTTATGTTACCGACTTCCCCGGCGACAAGATACTCGGTGTTGACGGTGTTGTTGCACTTCCTCACCTCGGAGCTTCCACTCCCGAAAGTGAAGATAACTGCGCTGTTATGGCTGCAAACGAAATCAAGGATTATCTTGAGAACGGCAACATTGTAAACAGCGTAAACCTCCCCAACGTTTCAATGTCAATGACAGGTGACGCTAAGATTTGCGTTATCCACAAGAACGTTGAAGGCCTTATCGCAAAGATTACGACCTGCATCACTGAGGCAGGTATGAACATTGAGAACATGGAGAGTAAGTCAAAGAAGGACTATGCTTATACGGTTCTTGACGTTAAGGGCAATGCAGACAGCGTAGCCGATAAGATAAGAGCAGGAGAAGCTGTGATTTCTGTAAGAGTTATCAAGTAATTGAAAGCAATTGAATATGCAATTAAGGGGTTGTGACACAATCCCGTAAATAAAAGTGAGCCTTGCACAAAATCTGCGCAAGGCTCACTTTTTGTATAATGCACCATCAAAGAGATAGATGAAAATTGATTCTAAAGGTTACAAACCGGTAACAAAACAGTTACAGTTTTGTCATAAATATTGACTTACCTTTTTTTTGCATGATATATTGAAATCAGGAAAAAGAACATATCTTACAGGTGTTATACTATCTGATTCAACCTCGACAGACAGGAGGATTAAATGAAGATTGCAAAAAACATAAGTTTAGGTATCGGGATGCAAGTATTGGTGTTACTAATGCATATACTTATTCATTCTATTATGTACGTTATGGACGGCAGTTTTGATGACATCCAAATAGCTTGCTCATTCGTTGCGGTAATACTTATAACGTATCTGGCGGTTCTTTGTTTTGATTTGCCCGTATACATAATATTCTGCAGTGCGGTTATTACATTTCTGTTTGTCTTGATATTCGAAAACGAGGGGGTGTATTTATTTTACTATCTCCATAGGGGAAGCTCACAATTTTTTAATCCCGATGTTTATACCGATGCGGTAATTATAGTATTAGAAATGCTTGTTGTACAATTGCCCTCTTTCGCTCTGGCGAAATTAACAAGATTGGTCTGCAAAAAACAGAACTAAACTGTAGTGTTTCGGTATCGGAGGTTTTATGAAGCATAATTTTACAAGCAGAAAGATTATCGGTTCTTTGTTTTTCCCGATATTAATATGTCTGATATTCGGAACTTCTTTTGTCATTTTTTCTATTGGCAAAGAATTAAACGCTTTAAGGCTCGGCTGTTTGTTCAGCACTTTACTTGGCGGATTTCTTCCGATAGTAATTACGCTGATTACCAAAACCGATACAAGCTTTTATCTTAAAGACAGGGCTATCGTGTCGGCGATTTCTTTAATTTTTATCTTTATTGCTTGTCTTCTGAACGAACTGTTGGATTCTATCTATTATGCATGGTGTGCTATTTTCTTGTTCGTTATTTTATCAACATTTTATTTTCTGCGAAAGTGCAGAACGGGTTTAGAACGGTTAATTGTCATTATTTCAAATCCGATTCTGTATATAGCGGTGTGTCTGATATGCTTTGGTTATGATTTAACTGTATTGCTTGATTAATAATGTATATACGGGTTATACAATTATATCTGTTATGCGGCTGATGCCTTTTAGGGCTGTCAGTCGCTTTTCTGTATAATGAAAGCCCTCATTCGTCGCAGGTAAATGTTTGGCAGTTGATGCGCTTGCCGAAAGCCGGAAAAGGTTACAAACCGGTAACAAAATAGTTACAGTTTTGTCATAAATATTGACTTGCAGTTTTTATGTGATATACTAAAATCAGGAAAGAAAATACACCTTACACTACATCAATGAAACGTAAAACTATGAAAGGACTGAAAATTATGACAAAACTATTAAAAACAATCACGACAATAGCTGCACTTGCAACTACATTAATCACGGTAAGCATTTATGCGTCCGCTCAATCTCCCGTTGACAACGGCAGTGATGCAAGAGCAGAAATGGCACAGAACGGACTTATTGCAGGGCAGACAGCGGAAAGCAACGCATTCCCCGGCTGGATAGTGTTAAGCACAGCAGGTGCGGCAGTCCTTGTAGGAGGAATTATTGCAGGCTCGGTCATCAGCAACAGAAAGTCGAAGGATGATAAGCAGTAAGGCGATAATTTAATATGATAATGTGGATAATGCGGACAGTCGGAAGGCTGTCCGTTTTTTGTACCTTTTCATCTTGAAACTTGACGCAAGATATGATAAAATCAACTTAACAGTACGGCAAACCGGATTTCAAGGAGTAATTTATGGAAAGATATAAGGATAAACAATTATCAGCTTACGAGAGAGCGGCGGCACTTGCCGATACGCTGAGTACGGAGGAACAGGCACAGCAGCTGAAATATGACGCACCTGCCATAGAAAAGGCAGGACTTCCGTCTTATAACTGGTGGAACGAGGGGCTTCACGGCGTGGCAAGGGCAGGAACGGCTACGGTTTTTCCGCAGGCTATCGCACTTGCGGCGGCTTTCGACAAGGATATGATGTATCGTGTCGGTGAGGTGATTTCCACAGAAGCAAGGGCAATGTACAACAGCGCCGCAAAACACGGCGATACCGACATATATAAAGGCCTTACATTATGGGCGCCGAATATAAACATATTCCGTGACCCACGCTGGGGCAGAGGGCATGAAACCTACGGCGAGGATCCGTACCTGACTTCAAGGCTCGGTGTGAACTTCGTAAAGGGCATACAGGGAGAAGAAGAATACCTCAGAGCCGCCGCCTGCGCAAAGCATTTTGCGGTACACAGCGGTCCGGAGTCGATCCGCCACGAGTTTGACGCAAGGGTAAGCGAGAAGGATATGGAAGAAACCTATCTGCCTGCATTCAAGGCGCTTGTAAAAGAGGGCAGGGTCGAAGGTGTTATGGGCGCATATAACAGGGTGAACGGCGAGCCTTCGTGCGCATCTGAAAAGCTGATGGGAAAACTGCGTGAATGGGGCTTCGACGGTTATTTTGTGTCGGATTGCTGGGCGATAAGGGATTTTCATACAACCCACAAAATCACCGACACAGCACCGCAGTCTGCGGCAATGGCACTGAAGGCAGGTTGTGACGTTAACTGCGGAAACACATATCTGCATATTCTGGCGGCGCTTGAAGAAGGGCTTATAACAAAGCAGGATATACGCACTGCTTGCATTCACGCATTACGGACAAGAATAAGGCTCGGACAGCTTGACGATAACGAGTTTGATGACCTGCCGTTTGATATTATCGCCTGTGACGGCAATAAAGCGTTATCGCTTGAAGCGGCGGAGAAATCAATGGTGCTTTTGCATAATGACGGCATACTTCCGCTTGACAAAAGCAGGATAAGCTCGATAGCCGTAATAGGACCTAATGCGGACAGCCGTGCGGCATTGCTCGGAAACTATAACGGTACGCCCGACAGAAGCGTTACGTTCCTTGAGGGAATACAGGACGCATTTGACGGCAGGGTATATTATGCGGAGGGCTGTCAGCTTTTCCGTGACAGAACGCAGGGTCTTGCACTGCCCGGCGACAGATATGCCGAGGCGGTTGCGGCGTGCGAGGCGGCAGATGTCACTGTTGTATGTGTGGGACTTGACGCTACTCTTGAGGGCGAGGAGGGCGACACAGGAAATGAGTTTGCATCGGGGGATAAGCCGGATCTCAGATTGCCTGAGGTTCAGCGTGTTCTTCTGCAGAAGCTGAAAGACACGGGAAAGCCGCTTATAATAGTTCTTGCGGCAGGAAGCAGTGTGAATACCGAATGCGAGGGCAACGCCCTTATAAATGCGTGGTATCCGGGTCAGTACGGCGGAAAGGCGCTTGCAGAGATACTTTTCGGGGAGGTTTCACCGTCCGGCAAGCTCCCGGTCACTTTCTACAAATCGGCGGATATGTTACCCGATTTCACCGACTATTCAATGAAGAACAGAACATATCGCTTCTGTGACGATGAAAGCAACGTGCTTTATCCTTTCGGCTACGGACTTACCTATTCGCACTTTGAATGCGGCGATATTTCGTACAAGAACAATACGCTGACCGTTAATGTTACCAATACGGGAAGCAGAAGTGCGGAGGACGTTCTACAGGTCTATATAAAGAGCGAAAACGGGGTAAAAAATCACAGCCTTTGCGCATTTGAGCGTGTTTCGCTGTTTGACGGGGAAAGCAGGACGATAAGCATCAATATTCCCGAAGGTGCGTTTGAAACGGTTGACGATAACGGCGTAAGAGCAGTAAGAAACGGCAGATATACGCTGTACGCAGGCTTCACACAGCCTACGCATCTAAGCGAGAAGCTGTACGGCGGAAGGTGCGTATCGGTCGAAGTCAGCATATAAAATAATGACGGCGGAAAAGCTTTTGCTTTTCCGCCGTGTTTCAATATCTGAATCCTCCGATGAACGAAAGCGTTTGTGCGGCTGTCTGCGAGCCTTTACTCATAGCCGTTTCTATGTTCCCGTCAGCAAGATAGCTTGCTATAAAGCCTGCCTGATAGCTGTCGCCGCAACCGGTGGTATCTGTTACTTCGGATACCTCAGCGGCGGCACAATGATAAGCCGTGCCTTTTGAAAAGGCGGTGCTTCCGTTTTCTCCGAGCGTTACGATAAAGACCGTGTCGGGATATTTTAAGGAAAGCTGTTTCGCTTTTTCAAGCGTAGGTTCATCTCCGCTTATAAACAAAAGCGATATGCAGTCAAGGTATTTTTCTATCGTGTCAAAATCCCTGCAAATATCAAAATCAACGCTCAGCGGAAAACGCTTTTCACGGCAGCAGTCTATTACATCGTTGAAATTCGGTCCGGAAAAGGTGGTATGCACCATATCCGACGAATGCAATAATTCCCTGTCAGACGCAGACAGGGCAAAGCTTGAGAACACTCCGCCGTTCCACGAATCGTCTTTATAATAACGGTCGCCGTCGGTGGTAAGGTAGGTGCGGTTCGAGGCGGTATCTCCGTTTTCCGTTCTGATATGGGTTTTGTCGATGTTGAAATCTTTTATGCTGTCAAGGACGGTTTTACCGTAGCTGTCATTTCCCACAGCGCCGATTATATAGACCTTCGCATCTGTAAGCCGTGATATTGTTGCGGCGAAATTAAGCGATTCGCCTCCGGGCATTATCGTATTGTCGAATATGTCGACGCACATACAGGTAAGAGTTGTTATTATCATAATGATCGCTCCTTGTCGGTTATGAGTATATATTACCGCTAAATCGGTTTGCAGTCAAGTATTTATAAGAAATTTTCAGATTTTACTTGACAAAGCGTCTCTCTTTGTGTATAATATATCAAGTGGCTGTAAACCAAAACAGCATTACACCGCTTAAAACGGCACAACAAAAAGGTTTGCGGGAT
>ULVW01077780.1_pt1 | contig 10993 bp, 8 predicted proteins | sample 1959801 | NCBI WGS metagenome assembly ULVW01 (sample SAMEA4835796, study PRJEB28245) | human gut metagenome | biome: gut microbiome; material: fecal sample | place: Denmark | collected 2008
ACCTCTTTCTTTATCTCTGTTTTACCATCATCGTATCATGGTGTTCTGCTGCTGTCAAACTGTGGAATCAAATAAAAAAATAGAATGTGAGGAGTTTGAATCATGAAAACATCCACCCGTAAGCTGACCCTTTCCGCCCTGTTTTTGGCCCTGGGCCTGGTGCTGCCGCTTATCACCGGGCAGATCCCGCAGATCGGCAAAATGCTGCTGCCGATGCACATTCCCGTGCTGCTGTGCGGCATGGTATGCGGCTGGCCGTATGGCCTGGCCGTTGGCGCGGTAATGCCGCTGCTGCGCGGGCTGCTGTTTGGCATGCCGGTGCTGTACCCCACCGGCATTGGCATGGCGTTTGAGCTGGCTGCCTATGGCGCGGTGATCGGCCTGCTGTATGCCAAGCTGAACAAGCGCGGCGTGGCGGGCGTTTATATGGCGCTGGTGCCCGCCATGCTGGCCGGGCGCGCTGTGTGGGGCGTGGCCCAAACCGTGCTGCTGGGCCTTGGCGGCAATGGCTTTACCATGCAGATGTTCATTGCCGGTGCATTTGCCACCGCGCTGCCGGGCATTGTGTTGCAGCTGGTGCTGATCCCCGTGGTGATGGTGGGGTTGGAACACGCCGGTGTGCTGCGCGATACGGTGTAAACGAAAGAATAATACAAAGTGTATAATTTCCGCGGCTGGTAAAATTTTTACCCGCCGCGGCTTTTTTTGCGGCCAAGTATCTGCTATAATAAGGGCTGTGTAAATGTTTGGGCAATACCGCATAATTCTAAGTGCCGATACGGCGAGCGAGGTGCGGCAGATGCCAAGCCAAAAGCGCAGATAAGACTGGATGTCTTATCGAGCATTTTGGCAACGCAGATGCCGTGCCGCAGCTGCCGGAGCGGTGCTTAAGCCGCAAGGCGGGAATTGTGCGGTGTTGCCTTTGATAAATAACGAACACTTCCTGAAACTGACTTTGAGGAAGAAGGTGCTGTTATGAATACAGCGAAAGAACTGTATGACCGTTGGCTGGCCCAGCCGGGACTGGATACCGCTGTGGCGGAAGAACTGCACGGCATTGCCGGGGATGATGCCGCTATCACGGACCGTTTTTACCGTGACCTGGAATTTGGCACCGGCGGCCTGCGCGGTGTGCTGGGGGCGGGCACCAACCGCATGAACCTGTACACGGTGCGCAAGGCCACCCAGGGCCTGGCCGATTACCTGAACGCGACCGACCTGCCAAAAAAGATCGCCATTGCGCATGACAGCCGCATTAACGGCGAACTGTTCACCCGCGAAGCTGCCCGCGTGCTGGCGGCAAACGGCATTACCGCCTGCGTGTACCCGCGGCTGGAGCCCACGCCCGCACTTTCCTGGGCGGTGCGCTATCTGGGCTGCGGGGCAGGCGTCTGCATTACAGCCAGCCACAACCCGGCCAAGTACAACGGCTATAAAGTGTATGGCGCCGATGGCTGCCAGATCACGCTGGAAGTGGCAGATAAAATTCTGGCTGCAATCGAAAAAGTGGACTGCTTTGACGGCGTAAAGCTGGTGGATTATGAAGCCGGTGTGCAGGCAGGCCGCATTGTGAGCATTGACGACAAATGCCTGGATGATTTTGTACAGGCTGTATATGACCAGCGCGTTGGCGATGGCACCGGCATTGAGCAGCTCAAGCTGGTGTACACCCCGCTGAACGGAACCGGCCTGGAGTGCGTAAAAAAACTGCTGGCCAAGCTGGGTGTGACCCATGTGACGGTGGTGCCGGAGCAGGAAACACCGGATGGGAATTTCCCCACCTGCCCGTATCCCAACCCGGAAATCCGCGAAGCCATGCAGAAGGGCCTGGAACTGTGCGATAAAGTACACCCGGATCTACTGCTTGGCACCGACCCCGACTGTGACCGCTGCGGCACCGCTGTGCCGGACGGTAAGGGCGGCTACCGGCTGATCACCGGCAACGAGATGGGCATTATCCTGCTGGATTATATCTGCCGCACACGCCTGGCCCGCGGCACCATGCCCAAGGATCCCGTGGCCGTGACCACCATTGTTTCCACCGATATGGCAACGCCGGTTGCCAAAAAGTACGGCGTGGAGCTGCGCCGCACCCTGACGGGCTTTAAGTTCATCGGCGAGCAGATCGGCAAGCTGGAAGCAGAGGGCCATGTGGAACGCTATATCTTTGGCTTTGAGGAGAGCTATGGTTACCTGTCCGGCGGACATGTGCGGGATAAAGATGCCGTGAACGCCACGCTGCTGGTGTGTGAAGCCGCCGCCTGGTATGCCCAGCAGGGCATGACGCTGCTGGATGCCATTGAAGCGCTGTACAAAGAGTTTGGCTATTACCGCAACGCCCTGTGCAGCTTTGCCTTTGAGGGCGAAACCGGCATGTACACCATGCAGAACCTGATGAAGACTCTGCGCGCCGACCCGCCCAAAGAGATTGCGGGCTATGCGGTGGAGCGTGTTGCGGATTATGATACTGATGGCACCGGCCTGCCCCGCGCCAATGTGCTGGAATACCACCTGGCGGGCGGCCACAAGCTGATGGTGCGCCCCTCCGGCACCGAGCCGAAAATCAAAGTGTATCTGTCCGCCGTGGGCAAGAGCGAAGCGGAAGCCGATGCGGTGAACGCGGAGCTGGCGAAGGCGGCGGAAATGCTCATGAAGTGAGTTAGGGGGTAGGAGTGAGGAGTTGGATGGGAGAATTAGAAATTAGGAATGAGTAATTAGGAACGAGTAATTAGGAATTTTGCGGTAAGGGCCAGGCCCTGCGGTTTGATCTGTAGGGCACGATGCCCTCATCGCGCCGGGGAAAGACCCTGCCGGTTGCTATAAACGCTGCCAATATTTGTAGGGGATGATGCTTGCATCGTCCCGCGGACGGGCCGCGCCACATCATTCGCCGCAAGGCAACGGGCGCACAATGTGCGCCCCTACGGGATTGGGTAACGAAAAACATCTAAGGCAACACCGCACAATTCCCGCCTGACGGCTTAAGCACCGCTCCGGCATCTGCCGCACCTCGCTCGCCGTATCGGCACTTAGAATTATGTGGTATTGCCCTAAATACAATTTCTAATGTGGTTTTCGCGATTTCTGATTTTTCTATGAATTTTTGACTTCTTGATGCTTTTACTTTTTCAGATACACCCTAGGATACACAAAATAGATTGATAAAATATCTCAGCAGCAGAGGTGACAAAATGGAATTCCCGAAAGACTTTTTGTGGGGTGCGGCATCGGCAGCGGCACAGGTGGAAGGCGCCTGGAATGAGGATGGCCGCGGGCCGAGCATCTGGGATGTGCTGTACCCCGGCCACACCAAATATAACGAGGGCCCTCTGCAGGCGTGCGACCACTACCACCGCTACCGTGAAGATGTGGCCCTGATGAAAAAGATGGGGCTGAAAAGCTACCGCTTCTCGGTCAGCTGGTCCCGCATCCTGCCCGATGGCACGGAAAAAATCAACCAGAAAGGCATTGAGTTCTATCAAAGCCTTGTGCGGGAGCTGAAAGCCGCGGGCATTGAGCCGATGGTAACGCTGTACCATTGGGATTTGCCGTATGCGCTGTATTTGCAGGGCGGATGGAAGAACCCGCAGATCCCGGATTGGTTTGCAGCGTACACCAAAATTGTGGTGGAAGCCCTGTCTGACCAGGTACAGTATTGGATGACCCTGAACGAGCCGCAGTGCTTTGTGGGGATCGGCCATCTGCAGGGGCGGCATGCGCCGTTCCTTGATGAACCGGCCAGCCTGCGCCCCGTGACCCGCCATGTACTTTTGGCCCATGCCAAAGCGGTACAGACCATCCGCCAGTATGCAAAGCTGCCGCCTAAGGTGGGGTATGCTCCCACCGGACCGGTGTTTTCGCCCTGCGGGGACGAAAGCGAAGCCGCCATCGCCGAAGCTTACCGCCGGACGATGGAGGTGGAAGGCTGCTATTCCATCAGCTGGTGGTGCGACCCCGTTCTGCTGGGCAGGGTGCCGGAACTGATGGCCAAAGCCCTGGGGGCGGATGTGTTCACCCCGCAGGAACTGGAGCTGCTGCACCAGCCGCTGGATTACCTGGGCTTTAACGTCTACAATGCCTGCGCGGCCCAGCAGCCGGGCAGCGAGTATACCGCCAACACCTGGCAGGGCAGCCCGCGCACTGCGATGGAATGGCCCATCACGCCGGACTGCATCTATTGGGCCATCCGCTTTTTGAACCAGCGGTATGGCCGGCCCATCCTGATTACCGAGAACGGCATGGCCAACACAGATTTTGTGATGCTGGACGGTAAAGTGCACGACCCGCAGCGCATTGATTATGTGCACCGCCACCTGCTGGCCGCCCGCCGCGCCTTGCAGGAGGGCTACCCGCTGATCGGTTATACCTACTGGTCAATCATGGATAACTATGAGTGGGCCGAAGGCTACAGCAAGCGCTTTGGGCTGATTTATGTGGACTACCGCACCATGGAACGCATCCCCAAGGATTCCGCTGCGTGGTACGCCCGTGTGATCGCCACAAACGGCAGTGAGCTGTAAAATGCAAAACATATGTCAGGGGGAAGCTCTGCGCAGGGCTTCCCCTTGACTTTTTGTATGCTGCGCTTTATAATTTGAAAAGACTACCGATTTGATAGGTTGGGCGGGCGCGAACCCGCCCATTTGCTTGTTAATTTACAAAACCGTGGGGGAGCAGGCAGTATGCTGAATCAGTTTTCAAGAACGCAGTTGTTGTTTGGCAAGGAGGCAATGGAGCGTCTGTACAACGCCCGTGTGGCCGTGTTTGGCGTTGGCGGTGTTGGAGGCTATACGGTGGAAGCACTGGCACGCAGCGGCATTGGCACGCTGGACCTGATTGATGACGACAAGGTCTGCCTGACCAACCTGAACCGCCAGATCCTGGCCACCCACAAAACGGTGGGCAAATACAAGGTGGATGTGGCGGAAGAGCGCATCCATGATATCAATCCGGACGCCGTGGTGAACACCTACAAGACGTTCTACATGCCAGACACCGCCGACCAGTTCGATTTCAGCCAGTACGACTATGTGGTCGATGCCATCGACACGGTAAAGGGCAAGCTGGAACTGGTCATGCAGGCGCAGGCAACGGGCACGCCCATCATCAGCTGCATGGGCGCGGGCAACAAGCTGGATGCTTCCGCCCTGGAAGTTGCGGATATTTATGATACCTCCGTCTGCCCGCTGGCCCGCGTAATGCGCGCCGAGCTGCGCAAGCGCGGGGTCAAGCACCTGAAGGTGGTATACTCCAAAGAGCCTGCACTGACCCCCATTGATGATATGACCATCAGCTGCCGCACCCATTGCATCTGTCCGCCCGACACGGCCCGCAAATGTACCCAGCGCCGCCAGGTTCCCGGCAGCAACGCCTTTGTGCCCGCCGCCGCGGGGTTGATCATTGCGGGTGAGGTTGTGCGCGACATTGCCAACGGCGAACCGCAGAAAAAATAAGCAGCACAACACCGATCGAAAACGTCAGGGAAACAAAGATGCTCCGTAAGGGCGAACAGTGTTCGCCCACGGACGTTTGCCATGTGCATGACATAAATGTGCGTTGCTATGTCAAGGCGGCGGGCGCACAATGTGCGCCCCTATGCTCCCAACAGAATTTTTAATACACGAAAAATTTCGGGAGAGATTCCGGGCAGCGGCCATCCGCCTATGCTTGGAACGGCTGTACTGCGCGGCAAGCCTGCCAAATCTGGCAGGCTTTTTTTGTGCTGTTTGCAGATTGACAAATGTACAACAAACACATATGCTGTTATTGGTGCGCAACGCATGCGCAACATGGGAAAAGGAGGGTGCTGAATGGCAGGTAAGCGTGATGAAGTGACCATCGCGGAAGTGGCGGAGGCATTGAATATATCAAAAACAACGGTATCCCGCGCAATATCCGGCAAGGGCCGCGTGAGCGAGGCTACCCGCGCGCGTGTGTTCGATTATATCGGCAAGGGCCGCCAGGATGCCGCTGCGCCGCTGCGCACTGCGCAGCAGGGCCCAACCAACAACCTTGCGCTGGTGATCCCCAAGCATTTTATGCGGCTGGACTTGCCGTTCCTGCGCAAGTGCATGGGCGGTGTGTGGAACATGGCGGCCCAGCGCGGGTATGACCTGCTGCTGTGCTATGCGGGAGAAACCGATGTAGGCCAGCTGGAACGCCAGCTGGAATCCCACAAGGTGGATGGCGTGATTTTGTCCCGTACGATGCTGCACGATGAATGTGTGCAGACTTTGCAGCGCCACAACGTGCCTTTTGTGGCCATCGGCCGCGTGGATGACGATAAGGTGCCCCAGGTGGATAACGACCAGGTAGGAGCGACCGCCGAGATGACCCGCCTGCTGCTGCAGCTGGGCATGCGCCGCATTGCCTATATGGGCGGCTGCACCAACTATACCGTCAACGAGGACCGGCTGCGCGGCTACCTGCGCGGATTTTCCGACTGTGGGGTGCAGGTGGACCAGAAATTGATTTGGACTGGCATTGAAACCAGCGAACAGCGGATCGATGCATTGGAAGGTGCGCTGGAGCAAAAGCCCGAATGCCTGCTCTGCGCGGACGACAGCATGGCGGCCGCGGTGCTGCAGGAGCTGCGTGCCCGGCACATCAAGGTACCGGAACAGGTGAAACTGGCCAGCTTTTATGATAGTGAGCTGCTGACCAGCTCAACCCCGCAGATCTCGGCCGCTCGGTTTGACGGCGAGCGCCTGGGCGCCACGGCATGCCGGATGCTGCTGGATATTTTGGCGGGCAAGCAAATCGCATTGCGCCAGATGCAGGGATATCAGGTGATTTTGCGCGAGTCCACAAAATAGACAATATTACCAATATTGTAAAATATGATGATTGATACAGCCTTTCCTGCGCACACAGCATGTGCACCGGGAAAGGCTGATTGTTGTTAAAAAGCCTGTACTAAAGTTGCGCAAAGTTGCGCATACAAAATTCGACATTGTTACAAAAGTGTAACAAGCTGTGAAAAATGCACAAGAAAACGTGGTAAAACATGTTGGCTATGAACATTGACACTGAAAATAGAATTGTGTATTCTTAAGTTGTGAAACAAAGTTGCGCAACGATGATGCGCAACCTTGAGAAGCTTGTGATATAGCAGATGAAGGAGAATGATTATGAAAAAGCAACTCGCACTTGCAACAGCTGCCTTGATGGCACTGTCCCTGGCAGCATGCGGCAGCACCGCAACTGCCTCTTCCGCTGCAGAGTCCACCAGCACTGCAGCTTCCAGCGAAGCCGCCTCCACCGACAGCACCGCAGCTGACGATGGTGACGTTCTGCAGCAGGCTGCAGCCGCTGCTTTCGCCAATGACGTTACCCTGACCATGTGGGGCGCCGAGGAAGACCAGGAACTGCTGCGCACCATCGCTGATAACTTTATCAAAGAATACGGCAATTACGGCGGCAAGATCACCATCAACCTGGGCGCTCAGTCCGAAAAGGAAGCTAAGGATACCGTCCTGACCGACCCCACCGCCGCTGCTGACGTTTACGCATTTGCTGATGACCAGCTGAACGAGCTGGTTCAGGCAGGCGCCCTGCAGGAAGTTCAGCTGAACGCTGACGACATCAAGAGCCGCAACACTGCAGCTTCTGTTGACGCTGCAACCCTGAACGGCAAGCTGTATGCTTACCCCCTGACCGCTGATAACGGCTACTTCATGTTCTATGATAAGTCCTTCTTCACCGAGGATGACGTCAAGAGCCTTGACACGATGATGGAGAAGGCAGCCGCCGCAGGCAAGAAAGTCTCGATGGACGTTGCTAACGGCTGGTACCTGTACAGCTTCTATGCTGGCGCTGGCCTGAACCTGAGCCTGGCTGATGACGGCGTGAACACCGTCTGCAACTGGAACGAAGCTCCGGGCGCTGACGTTACCCAGGCTGTCATCGATATCTGCAAGAACCCCGGCTTCCTTGCCCTGAAGGATGAAGAGTTCACCGGCAAGCTGAAGGACGGCACCCTGGTTGCTGGCGTTAACGGCACCTGGCGTGCAAACGACGCTGCTGAAGTTTGGGGCGATAATTACGCTGCCTGCAAGCTGCCTACCTACACCCTGAACGGCGAGCAGGTCCAGATGGCTTCCTTCTCCGGCTTCAAATTGATCGGCGTCAACCCCCACAGCGCTAACGTTGGTGCTGCCATGCTGCTGGCTGATTACGTTACCAACGAAGAGAACGAGACCCTCCGCTTCCAGCAGCGTGCACAGGGCCCCTCCAACACCAATGCTCTGGCAGCCGCTTCTTCTCCGGCTCTGACCGCTGTTGTTGCTCAGTCTGAGTACGCTAACCTGCAGCGCGTCGGCGGCAACTACTGGGCTTCTGCTGAAACCCTCGGCCAGATCTGTGTCAACGGCAACCCCGATGGCAAGGATCCCCAGACCCTGATTGAAGATGCTGTTGCCGGCATCACCGCACCGGTTACCCAGTAATTGTTAAAACGAAAAAAGCTGCATTGATACACTAAAACAACGGCCCACAAACGGTCCGGAACGGTTGCCGGGCGCGTGTGGGCCGTTTGGCGTAACCGCGTTGGAAAGGAGAGATTCCTGTGGCAAAATCCGCTGCTGCGGCCCTGCACACGGAACCAAAGGAACCCAATTTTTTGCAGAAATTTGGTCATGACTTTGTGCACGGCGATATCTTTACCAAACTATCCTTCTTTGTATGGGGTCTGGGCTACATTGGCCACGGCCAGCTGATGAAGGCGCTTCTGGTCACATTTGTACAGGGCTTTGCGCTGTATTTCCTGGCATTCTTTGGCGTACCCAACCTGGCAAAGTTCGGCACCCTTGGCACCGTAAAAATGGAAATGGTGTTCGATGTTGCCACGATGAAAAACGTTGTAAACGATTACGATAATTCGTTTGAGATCCTGCTGATGAGCATGATCTCCTTTATCGTGATCGCGGCACTGATCGCGGCGGCCATGATGGTGGTATCTTCCAACTATCAGCTGCAGAAGATCCGTGAAGCCGGCAAAAAGACCAACAACTTTGTGCAGGATGTCAACGTTTACCTGAACGAAAAGTTCTATGTGACCCTGCTCACCCTGCCGGTTCTGGGCGTTGTAGTGTTCACCATTGTGCCGCTGTTCATCTTGATCGCTGTTGCGTTCACCAACTATGACCAGCAGCACATGCCGCCCAATGAGCTGTTTACCTGGGTTGGGCTGAACAACTTCTTTATTCTGTTTGGCGGCGGTGGAATGACCTCCACGTTTGGTTATTCCTTTGCCAAGGTTTTAACCTGGACGTTGGTTTGGGCATTCTTTGCCACCTTTACCAACTTCTTTGGCGGCATTTTGATGGCAATGTTCATCAATGATAAAAAGACCAAGTTCCCCAAGCTTTGGCGTACCCTGTTCATGGTGACCATCGCGGTGCCGCAGTTCGTTACGCTGCTGCTGGTGCGCAACTTTTTCTCCAACAACGGTATTTTCAATACCATGATGACCAATGCGGGCGTTACCGACTTCCTGCATAACATTGGCCTGCTGGATAAGGGCCTTTCTTACATCCCGTTCCTGACCCAGCCGGGCTGGGCCATGTTCACCATCATCATGATCAATATCTGGATCGGTGTTCCGTACCAGATGCTGATCGCCACCGGCGTGCTGATGAACATCCCCGCTGACATGATCGAGGCTGCCCGCATTGACGGCGCCAACCCGGTGCAGATGTTCTTCCGCATCAAGCTGCCTTACCTGCTCAGCGTTCAGGGCCCCACGCTGGTAACGGATTTCGTCAAGAACGTCAACAACTTCAACGTCATTTATCTGCTCACGCAGGATGTGTTTGTAACCCAGGACCAGGCCCTTGCACAGTCCAACGCAAAGGAAATTGACCTGCTGGTTACCTGGCTGTTCCGCTTGACGCAGGATTACTACAACTACAAGATGGCCGCCGTGCTGGGCATTATGGTGTTCATTGTGTGCGCCGTGTTTACGGTTGTGTGCTTCCACTTTATCAATAAGAAGGAGGCGACGTTCTCTTGAGTACCACTGCTGTATCCTCTGCCGCTGTGCAAAAGCAGCTCAAGCAGGGCAAAGTGAAAAAAGGCATCTTCTCCGTGATCCGCCACCTGGTGCTGGCGCTGCTGGCCTTTATCTGGCTGGTGCCCATCGCCTGGCTGCTGCTGACCTCGTTCTCCACCGATAAGGGCGTCAACTTTACCCGCTTTGTGCCGGAAAACTTTACCATGTGGAACTACGTCAGCATTATGACACAGCCGGACTCTGTTGCACAGTTCCCGCGCTGGTTCATGAACACCCTGGTTGTGGCGTGCTTTAACTGCGTGATCTCCACCTGCTTTGTGCTGATGGTGGCTTACGCCATAAGCTGCTGCCGCTTCAAGGGCCGCAAGCTGCTGCAGAACTTGTCCGTTACCGTCAACCTGTTCCCCGGCGTTCTGGCCATGATCGCTGTGTACTTTGTTTTGAAGTACATGAACCTGACCAACTCTTACGCCGGTCTGATTATGGTGTACGCGGGCTCTTCCGGCCTGGGTTACCTGATCTGTAAGGGCTTTTTTGATACGGTGCCTGTGGCACTGCGTGAGGCCGCCAAGCTGGACGGCGCTTCGGAAGCGCGCATCTTCTTCCAGATCGTCATCCCGATGTCCCGCCCGATCCTGGTGTACACCATTATCAACTCCTTCCTGACACCGTGGACCGACTTTGTTATGGCAAAGATGATCCTGAACTCCGGCGTTTCGTCGGACTGGACGGTGGCAATCGGCCTGTACAACATGCTGCAAAAGGCTTTGATCAACAGCTACTTCTCCCGTTTCTGCGCAGGCGGTGTTTTGGTGGCTGTCCCCATCTCCATCCTGTTTGTCATCATGCAGAAGTTCTATGTTGAGGGCATTACCTCCGGTGCAGCAAAGGGCTAAACCTTTGCATCAACTGCATATGGCACAATAGCTGCAGAATCTACTATAATTAGGGCAATACCGCATAATTCTAAGTGCCGATACG
>ULVW01057989.1_pt1 | contig 10963 bp, 10 predicted proteins | sample 1959801 | NCBI WGS metagenome assembly ULVW01 (sample SAMEA4835796, study PRJEB28245) | human gut metagenome | biome: gut microbiome; material: fecal sample | place: Denmark | collected 2008
CTTTCTATCTAACTAATTTTCTTGTAAATTTGCAACTTAATTTTTGGGAGACTATGTCTTTGCCCGATTTACAATTTAGAGAATACAAGAAAAACGATATAGATTATGAGTAAGAAATTTGCTGAACACTCGCAACTCAACCTATCACAGGTCAATAAAGATGTGCTGAAGAAGTGGGATGAAAACGATGTTTTCGCCAAGAGTATGACAGAACGTGAAGGATGTCCTTCTTTTGTCTTTTATGAAGGACCTCCCTCAGCCAACGGTATGCCGGGTATTCACCACGTAATGGCACGTACTATAAAAGATACTTTCTGCCGCTACAAAACCATGAAAGGTTTTCTTGTCAAACGTAAAGCCGGATGGGATACTCACGGACTACCGGTAGAACTGGGCGTGGAAAAAGCACTCGGAATTACCAAGGAAGATATCGGAAAAACGATTTCTGTGGCCGAATATAACGCAGCCTGTCGTAAGGATGTGATGAAATTTACAAAAGAATGGACAGACCTTACTCATAAAATGGGTTATTGGGTAGATTTGGATAATCCATACATCACTTATGACAACCGCTATATTGAAACTTTATGGTGGCTCTTAAAGCAACTATATAGCAAGAATTTACTGTATAAAGGATATACCATTCAGCCTTATTCTCCGGCAGCCGGAACAGGACTGAGCTCTCACGAATTAAATCAGCCTGGATGTTATCGGGATGTAAAAGATACTACTGTAGTGGGGCAATTCAAGATGAAGAACCCGAAACCCGAAATGACGGAGTGGGGTACTCCTTACTTCTTGGCATGGACTACTACACCATGGACTTTACCCTCAAACACCGCTTTGTGCGTCGGTCCCAAAATCGATTATGTAGCTGTACAAACATATAATGGCTACACAGGTGAGAAAATGACAGTAGTGCTGGCTAAACCATTGCTTTATGCTCATTTTAACCAAAAAGCAGAAGGACTGCCTTTAGAAGACTACAAACCGGGAGACAAGTTGATTCCTTTCAAGGTGGTAGGTGAATACAAAGGCACGGATTTGGTAGGTATGGAATATGAACAGCTTATTCCATGGGTGAAACCGGTAAACGTAGACGAAAACGGTAATTGGGAAGAAGCTGCCAATCAAGCATTCCGTGTTATCCTTGGTGACTATGTGACTACGGAAGACGGTACAGGTATCGTACATATCGCTCCAACATTCGGCGCAGACGATGCTTTTGTGGCACGTGCAGCAGGCATACCTTCATTGTTTATGATTAACAAAAAAGGTGAACCTCGTCCGATGGTAGACTTGACAGGTAAATTCTTCCTGCTGGATGAACTAGATGAAAAGTTCGTAAAAGAATGTGTGGATGTAGAACAATATCAAGAATATCAGGGGCGCTGGGTGAAAAATGCATACGACCCTCAATTTACTGTAAATGGTAAATACGATGAGAAAACTGCTGCCTCTGCCGAGACACTGGATATTTACATCTGTATGAAAATGAAGGCTTCCAACAAAGCATTCAAGATAGAAAAGCATGTACACAATTATCCACATTGCTGGCGTACAGACAAACCGGTCCTTTATTATCCGCTGGATAGCTGGTTCATCCGTTCTACTGCTGCCAAGGAACGTATGATAGAACTCAATAAGACTATTAACTGGAAACCTGAATCTACCGGAACCGGACGTTTCGGCAAATGGCTGGAAAACCTGAACGACTGGAATTTAAGCCGTTCGCGCTATTGGGGTACTCCGCTTCCTATTTGGCGTAGCGAAGAAGGTGAGGAATTATGTATCGGTTCGGTAGAGGAACTCTATAACGAAATAGAAAAATCCATCGCTGCCGGTTTCATGACTGCCAATCCTTATAAAGAAAAAGGATTTATTCCGGGTGAATATACCGAAGACAATTATGATAAAATAGATCTTCACCGTCCTTACGTAGATGATATTATCCTCGTTTCTGAAAGCGGAAAACCGATGAAACGTGAAGCGGATTTGATTGACGTATGGTTTGATTCAGGCGCCATGCCATACGCACAGTTGCATTATCCGTTTGAGAATAAAGATATTGTAGATAATCGTTCTTATTATCCGGCTGACTTCATTGCAGAAGGGGTAGACCAAACTCGTGGCTGGTTCTTTACATTGCATGCTATCGCAACTATGTTATTCGATAGTGTAGCCTATAAAAATGTTATCTCTAACGGACTGGTGCTTGACAAGAATGGAAATAAAATGTCCAAGCGCCTGGGTAATGCTGTTGATCCGTTTGGTGCCATCGAACAATATGGTTCTGACCCTTTGCGTTGGTATATGATTACTAATTCTTCTCCGTGGGATAACTTGAAATTTGATACCGACGGTGTAATGGAAGTAACCCGCAAGTTTTTCGGAACATTGCACAACACATATAAATTCTTTGCTCCATACGCTAACCTTGACGGATTTACCTATCAGGAAGCCGATGTTCCTATGAGCAAACGCCCGGAAATTGACCGTTGGATTCTTTCGGAACTAAACTCATTGATAAAGAATGTGGATATGTGCTATGCTGACTATGAACCGACTAAAGCCGGACGACTAATCAATGATTTCGTAAATGATAATCTGTCCAACTGGTATGTACGTCTATGCAGAAAACGTTTTTGGGGTACAGGCTATACAGAGGATAAGCTGGCGGCATATCAAACATTATATGTATGTTTGGAAACTGTAGCTAAACTAATGGCACCGATTGCTCCTTTCTATGCAGACAAATTGTATATGGACTTGATTGCAACAACCGGACGCGACCATGTAGCTTCTGTCCACCTTGCAGATTTCCCGGTTTGCGATGAGACTGTTATTGACAAAGAATTGGAAACCCGCATGGAGTTAGCACAGAAAGTATCTTCTATGGGGTTGGCGCTGCGCAAGAAAATAAATATTATCGTTAAACAACCGTTACAGAAGTTGATGATTCCGGTGGATGCACTGATGAAAGAACGTTTAGAGTCTGTAAAAACATTGATAATGAACGAAGTGAATGTTAAAGAAATAGACTTCGTGGAAGGTACATCCAATTTGCTTGTGAAGAAAGTGAAGTGTAACTTCAAGATTCTAGGTAAGAAATTCGGTTCATTGATGAAACAGGTGGCCGCTGCTGTAACTGCCATGAATCAGGAACAAATCAGCGTTCTTGAAAACGAAGGGAAAATTGTTCTCGACCTAAATGGTACTCCGGCTGAAATAGAAACGTCTGAAGTGGAAATTTTCAGTGAAGATATCCCCGGATGGGTAGTTGCCAATGAAGGCGTATTGACAGTAGCTTTGGATACTGTTGTAACCGAAGAACTGCGTCGTGAAGGTATTGCTCGTGAACTTGTGAGTAAGATTCAGAATATTCGCAAGGGCAGTGGCTTTGAAATAACTGATAAAATAAAGGTATCTTTATCTAAAAATGAGCAAACCGATAGCGCAGTAAAAGAATATAATACTTATATTTGTAACCAAGTTCTTGCCAACTCCCTTAATTTGGTAGACGAAGTGAAGGATGGCGTAGAATTAAGTTTCGATGATTTCTCGCTTTATGTGAGTGTCGTAAAGGAATAACATTAACCTTTTAAAACTAAATAATATGGCTGAAAAAACAAGATACTCTGATGCAGAACTCGAAGAGTTCCGTGCCATTATCATGGAAAAACTGGAATTGGCCGAGCGTGATTACGAACGCTTGAAAAGTAGTATCATGAATAAGGATGGTAATGATACGGACGATACTTCCCCTACTTACAAAGTATTGGAAGAAGGTGCCAATACGCTGTCCAAAGAAGAAACGACAAGATTAGCTGCACGTCAGTTGAAATTCATTCAGGGACTGCAAGCTGCTTTAATCCGTATTGAAAACAAAACATACGGTATTTGTCGTGAAACAGGTAAACTGATTCCAAAAGAAAGACTTCGCGCTGTTCCTCATGCCACTTTGAGTATCGAGGCTAAAAACGAAGGAAAGAAATAGCATTTTTATAGTTGACAGGAAAGCAGGTCAAAGAGGCTGCTACCTGTCGACTATTAATTATCACCTATTATAATGAATAAATTACTCACGAAAGGGCAACTTTCTGTTCTGATTGTTTTTGGAGTATTAATTATTGACCAGATAATAAAGATATTGGTAAAGACTAATATGTTCTGGCATGAAAGTATCCGCATTACAGATTGGTTTTATATCTATTTTACAGAAAATAACGGCATGGCTTTCGGCATGGAATTGTTTGGAAAGCTATTTCTTACAACATTCCGCATCGTTGCTGTGGGACTGATAATTTGGTATCTGGCTAAAATCATTAAAGAAAATTATAAGACAGGCTATATTGTCTGCCTTTCATTAATATTGGCCGGCGCCGTAGGAAATATCATTGATAGTGTATTTTATGGCGTAATCTTCAATGAAAGCACTTATAGCCAAATAGCACATTTTGTTCCTGTGGGCGAAGGCTATTCTGAATGGTTTCATGGTAAAGTAGTGGATATGTTTTATTTTCCAATCATTGAAACCAACTGGCCGGAATGGATACCGGGAATAGGTGGAGAACATTTTATCTTCTTCAGTCCGATATTTAATTTTGCTGACGCTGCTATCAGTTGTGGTATCATTGCATTGTTGTTATTTTATGGAAAATATCTGAACACAGGTATTCACCCGGAAGAAAAAGCTCAGAAAAAAGATGCACAATAAGAAGATTCGTTGGACGTTGTTGCTCAGTGCGGCTTTGCTGGCAGGATGCGGAAAACAAATACCAAAAGATGTCATCCACCCGGATAAGATGGAGGACATCTTGTATGACTATCATTTGACTACGGCTATGTCCGGCAATATCTCTTATGATGAGAACTACAAAAAAGAAGCTCTTCGCAATTACGTATATAGAAAACATCACGTAACCAAAGCAGAGTTTGATTCATCTATGGTGTGGTATACTCGTCATACAGAAAACCTTGCCAAAATTTATACCAATTTAGGAAAACGTTTCCGTGAGGAAAAGAAGGATGTGAAACGCTTGCTGGCAATGCGCGAAAACAAACCCTCAATGTCACAACCTGGAGATACAGTAGTTGTATGGTATAATAAAACACTATATTGGCTGACGGATGCACCACTATCCAACAAGATTACTTTTGAAATTCCCACTGACTCCAACTTCAAAGCAAAGGATGCTTTCTTGTGGTCGGCAAATTACATATTCCTCTCAAACCTGCAACAACAGGTGACGATGGGATTCAATATTCTGTTTGATAATGATTCAGTGTCGGGTAAAGTAGCCGAAGTAACGGCTTCAGGCATACAATCATTATATATCAAGCCGGATTCTGCTTATAAAATCAAGAGCATCAATGGTTTTATCTATCTTACGGGGGACTCTGTCAAAGCTCCGGGTATCATAGTGGATAAAATTTCATTGATTCGTTACCATGAACTAGCAGATACCGTATCTATTGTCGCAAAAGATAGTGTACCCGAAAAATCAATGTCTGTCATAGATAAAGATACAGATTCATTAAAAATGGATTCAGTCCAGATGAAAGAAGCTGTTACCCCCGTACGCTTGAATCCACGCGATATGAAAGAAAAGGAGGGTATTCGCCCACAACGTACTCGCCTGCAAAAGAAATGAGACGATTTGCCTGTCAACGTTTATATCTTTCTCCTGACACATACTTCATCCGTTATGTGGTAGAATTGGGAAACAACGGAAAGATACAGAGCTATTACCCTTTGGAAGAAGAAATATATGCTACTCAATGGATAGGGGGAGTGATTGTGCTTTCTGCGAGAAGAAAACTCGAACCGATTATGCCGGAAAAGAATTTCAAAACCTTCCTTGCTCAAGCTACCCGGACAAATACCAAAATTCAGGAATGCTATGCATGGCATATTGCCAATTTTGATATTGTCCGAGAAGAATTTGTCCCTCAAAGCCATATTATCCGACTTTAGCGCAATCTTCTTCTGAACTCGGCACAAACCACAGCTGTGGCAATAGCTACATTCAAAGACTCCGAAGTCTCTCTTTCCTGTGGATAATTAGGAATATACAATCGCCTATTAATAAGTGCTTCCACCTCTCTACTTATTCCATTTCCTTCATTTCCCATTACAATCAATCCGTTAGCAGAAAGAGTCTCAGAATAGATTATATTTCCATCCAGGAATGTTCCATAAACCGGAATCCCTTTGAGTGAAGAAATTAATTTCGGTAAATCACAATAATGCACTTTCACTCGTGCTATTGCCCCCATGGTAGCCTGCACAGTTTTAGGATTAAAGACATCCACCGTTCCGGTAGAGCAAAAAATATCCTCTATACCGAACCAATCGGCTAAGCGGATAATAGTTCCTAAATTGCCCGGATCTTGTATATTGTCCAAAGCCAGGCATAAAGATTTTGAAATAACTTTGCTGTCCGACTCATAAACAGGTTGTTCAAATATAGCCAATACCTCTTGCGGCGTCTTTTGCAAACTGACCCGTGAAAGCTCTTCCTGCCCAACCTCTATCACCTCGTCGGCATGACAACCAGGATGAGAAGAGAACCATTCAGCCGTCCCCGTCAACAACCGACAAGGAAAATGCCCCATCAAATCATTTACCAATTTATGTCCTTCAGCAACAAATACTTTTTCTTCCTTACGATTCTTTTTTAACTCTAACGAACGAATATATTTAATTTTATTCTTACTTAGCATGATTATTTCCATTAAATAACAAATATTAGAGGCAAAGCTAAGAAGATATTTTCAATTAATATCTATCTTTGCGAGTAAATTTGCGAAGGTTACGGATTTGTATGAAGAAAAGCGCACACCCATATATATACACACTCATTTTAGCACTATGCACTTCGTGTTCGGTCAATAAATTTATCCCTGAAAATCAATATTTATTGGATGAAGTAAAAATTGTATCAGACACAAAGGAGGTAAAACCATCGCTTTTTAACTCTTACCTCCGTCAAAATCCTAATGCCAAATGGTTTAACATGGTTAAAATCCCCATGTATATTTATGGTGCATCAGGTACGGACTCTACCAAACGTGTAAATCGCTTCTTCAGAAAAATTGGGGATGCCCCGGTCATTTACAATGCAGATGTTGCCATGAAATCTAAGGAGGAGATAGAAAAAGCCGTACGTAACATGGGGTATATTGGAGCTAAAGTGACTATTCATACCGAAGCAAAGAAGAATAAGTTAAAACTGTTCTACCATATAGAAGCTGGACGTCCCTATATGATACGTCATATAGCTTACAATATTGATGATTTAAATATTAGCGATTGTCTTCAACAGGATTCTGCCCAAAGTATGCTTTTCCCCGGTATGCCGTTTGATGTAAATGTACTTGACGCTGAGAGACAACGAATCACCAGATTGCTCCAGAACAAAGGGTACTATAAATTCAATAAGGATTTTTTGGTATATCAAGCAGATACCACCCGCAATACTTATTTGGTAGACCTCACTTTGAAATTACTTCCTTATCAACGTAAAAAGGAAGATCCACCACAAAAACACAGACAATATTTAGTGAATAGTGTCAACTTTATAGCTGATAGCGAAATGACCCCTATCCGTAAAGGTTCATTTACCGGTTTCGATTCATTGAGCTATAAAGGATACAACATGTACTATAAGGATAAAATGTTTTTGCGCCCGAAACTGTTAGTGGATTTCAACCGTATTCGTCCCGGAGAGTTTTATAGTGAACGTGATGTGCAGAATACTTATAGTGCATTGGGACGTCTGCGCATGCTGAAATATTCCAATATTCGTTTTAAGGAAGTAAATGTAAGCGACAGTACCAAATTGGATGCATATATAGTGATGTCAAAAGGACAAAATAAATCAGTTTCTTTTGAGATAGAAGGTACAAACTCTGCGGGAGATTTGGGTGCGGCTGCTTCCATTTCTTTCCAGCATAGAAACGTGTTCAAAGGGTCGGAAACGTTTACTATGAAAGTACGCGGTGCTTATGAGGCAATCACCGGATTGGGACAAGATTATGTCAATGACAACTATACGGAATATGGTGTGGAAAGCAGTCTTAACTTCCCTGAATTTATGTTTCCCTTTCTTTCTTCGGACTTTAAAAGGAAAATTAAAGCTACCTCTGAAGTGGGACTGAAATTTACATCACAGGTACGTCCTGAATTTTCTCGTATGCTTGCATCAGCGTCCTGGAGTTATCGATGGAGTGATAGAAAACATATACAGCACCGCCTTGATCTGGCAGATATTAATTATGTATATATGCCAAGCAAATCGCCCGATTTTCAAGAGTATTTAGATAAAATGACGGCTAACAACTCATTGTTACGTGCCAGTTATGAAAATGTACTGATAGTGCGTATGGGATACAACTTCACATATAACAGTGCCGGTAATACCATGATGCGCACACCGACAAAGAGTTCGTATTCCTTGCGTGTAAACGTGGAGGAAGCCGGTAATCTAATGTATGCCGCATCCAAACTGGCACACTCTACTCCGAAAGGGGACAAGGGATTTGTATTGGCTAATATTCCGTTTGCACAATATATAAAAGGAGATTTTGACTTTGCCAAGAATTTCATGATTGACCCACGCAACTCTTTCGTTTTTCATATAGGAGTAGGAGTGGCTTATCCTTATGGGAACTCACGGGCACTTCCTTTTGAAAAGCGTTATTTCTCCGGCGGTGCCAACAGTGTGCGCGGCTGGTCGGTACGTTCACTGGGCCCCGGAGGATATAAAGGTAGTTCAGACGGGCAGATGGACTTTATCAAACAGTCGGGGGATATCAAGTTAGACTTAAATGTGGAGTATCGCACCCATCTGTTTTGGAAGTTAAACGGAGCGGCTTTCATAGATGCCGGTAATATTTGGACAATACGCTCAGACTCAGAGCAGGAAGATGGTGTGTTCAAATTCAACAAATTCTACAAACAGATTGCTGTAGCATATGGTTTGGGCATCCGCTTTGATTTAGACTATCTCATTTTACGTTTTGATGGTGGAATGAAAGCTATCAACCCGATGGAAACGGGTAAAGGACGTTATCCGATAACGCGACCTCGATTCAGCCGAGATTTTGCTTTCCATTTTGCAGTAGGTTATCCGTTTTAATTAGATTATAATTTTATAGCTTATGAAAAAAATAGAGAAAAAGGTATATACAGTAGAGGAAGTGGATGAGTTGAAAAAATGGTTTGATAATCAAATACTTCCACAGTCCATGCAAATAAATTCATCCGCTTATTCACCTGATTTAAAAGATACAGTGGCGATGCTGTTTGAACAAGCATATATCTGCTGTAACAACCCGAAGATGCAAGGATGTCTTTTATTATTAGAAAATATTAAGAAAAATTTAGAGGAGAAAAAGGGAATCGAGTAAGCAAAACATTCTTCATATTTGTTTAATACATTAATAGTATTTAATGCAGACAGTATGAAAAAGAATTTATTATTGTATGGCGTCTTTTTTGGGTGTCCTTTTATTATCTTCCTGTTCAGGCAATGCCAAAAACAAAGAAATGACTGACAATGGCATGAGTATGGAAAGTGCAAACGAAGTAATAAGGTATTATGATACCTCGCTGAAAGTACTGAAAGATTTAATTAATGAAGATTCAATAAAAGCCATATTGGGTTATATAGATAAGACAGAGGGTACAGATATGCTCCCTATTGTTCCACAACCGGCTTTATATGAAGGATAGAGCCTATCTGAAAGATAATTATACAATAGCCAATAAAATAAGAAAAGAGGAACTCCTGTTAAGTATAGCCCTATCCGAATACAAACAAGTGATATTTGATATTCTAACCCCGACAGTAGAAAGTGCCAAAACCGTTTTACCTTCCGTTCAAAAGGATAAAAAATAAGAGATAATTCAAAATCCGATAGGCTTATTTTGAAAAAGGTGGGATATGTTTCCACCTTTTTATGTATATTTGCGACTCTTTTGACGCAGCAATTGCGACAATACTATAACTAGAAAACGAAACACAATGAAAATTAAATTTATAAGTCTGGCTAGTGGCAGTAGTGGCAACTGCTATTTCATTGGAACAGACGCATATGGCATATTAGTGGATGCTGGTATTGGAATCCGTACTATTAAAAAACATTTAAAAGACTTGGGTATTGGACTTGATAGGATTCGAGCTGTTCTTATTACCCATGATCATGCCGATCACATTAAAGCGGTAGGGCATTTGGGAGAGAAATTCGGTATTCCTATTTATTCCACTCCCGAAATCCATATAGGCATCAACAAAAGTTATTGTGTGACAGAAAAACTTTCGACCTCCGTCCGCTATTTAAGTAAAGGAACACAAATTCAGATTGAAGATTTCAGAATAACAGCTTTTGAAGTTCCCCATGATGGAACAGATAATGTGGGTTATTGTATAGAAGTAGATGGCAAAACCTTTTCTTTTTTAACAGACTTGGGACATATTACATCTACAGCAGCTGAATATATCTGCAAAGCCAATTATCTAATATTGGAGGCTAACTATGACGAAGAAATGTTGAAAATGGGATCATATCCCCAATATCTTAAGGAACGTATTGCCGGGTCTAATGGTCATATGAGTAATCGTGAAACAGCAGAGTTTTTGGCTGAGAATATCAATGAAGGATTAAAATATATTTGGCTTTGCCATCTGAGTAAAGATAATAATCATCCGGAACTCGCTTATAAAACAGTAGAACTTCTGTTAAGAAGCAAAGGGGTGCTTGTGGGTAAAGATGTACAACTCATTGCTTTAAAGCGAAGTACACCTTCCATGCTCTATGAGTTCGAATAAATTTCGATGAAAAAGTGAAAAAAATGGTGCAAAATATTTGGTAGTTTAAGATAAAACGCCTACCTTTGCAACCGCAAATCAGAAATGAACGCACTCTTAGCTCAGTTGGTAGAGCAACTGACTCTTAA
>ULVW01030796.1_pt1 | contig 10892 bp, 18 predicted proteins | sample 1959801 | NCBI WGS metagenome assembly ULVW01 (sample SAMEA4835796, study PRJEB28245) | human gut metagenome | biome: gut microbiome; material: fecal sample | place: Denmark | collected 2008
CTGGGCCTCAGCACGCTTGCACGCCTCGCCGCCTGCAAGGCGCACCGCCGAGGCCTCTTGACGCCGGACCATTTCGCCGGCATCGTTGCGGGCGAGGCTGTCAGCGAAGGCGAGCTCCTGCACCTCATTGCGCATCTGCCACAGGGGACGACGGAGGTCATGATGCATCCCGGTATGAAAAACGATGTACTCCAGGAAGACAGCGGCTGGCAGCATGACTTTGAGGCGGAGCTCGCGGCCATCCTCTCGCCGCGCGTCGGGGAGGCGCTGCGAAAGGCAGAGGTCGAGCCGGTGAACTTCCGCCATCTCTCCTGCACTGCAGAGCAAAGGGAAAATTGACTTATAATAAGTAAAATAAACGCCTGTAAGCCTTATATATCAAGGGTTTACAGGCGTTTTGCTATGCGTAAAGTTCTAAAATAGTTCTGTTTTCGGCTTAGAAGTATTGGGAAAGGCGGTCGGCAACGTCTTTCTGCTTGTCGGGGTACAGGTGGCTGTACAGGTCAAGGGTCATCTGTATGGACGCATGGCCTAAGCGTTCTTGCACCATTTTTGGCGGCGTGCCTATGTTGATGAGCATGGACGCATGGGAGTGCCTGAGATCATGCAGCCGTATGGCGGGCAGGCCCAACTTTTTGGCGTGGCGTTGCAATGCTGCTAGGCAGTTTTTTCCAGACGCGGAAAACAGCCGGTCATTGCCCTTGGCGTCGGTTCGCCGTATCCAGTCGGCTAGGATCATGGTGAGCGGGCGCGGCAAGGATACCTTGCGGCGGCTATGTGCTGTTTTTGGCGGCCCTACAATGTAGCCGTGTTCTGTTTTTGTCATCGTCTTGCTGATGTCCATAACGCCTGCTTCTAGGTCGATGTCCTTTGCTGTCAGGGCCAGACATTCACCGATTCGGCAGCCTGTCCAGAACAGCGTGGAGAATATGGCAATACGCTCGGGGGTGAGTCCTGACAGGATGAAGCGGGCGAACTGTTCGCGCGTCCAATAGTGTTGGTTTTCCTTTTTCGCCTTGAGCGTCCCCATACCGCCCGCAATGGCGGCAGGGTTTTGCGGTAGGCTGAAATACTTGCAGGCAAAGTTCAGGACGTTCACAAGTATGCCGTGAAGATTTGACAACGTGGACGGCTTATAATGATTGCTTGCTATAAGGCCGTTCTGCCATTCACGAATCTTTACGGGCGTTAACTCATTCAACGGCGTGGAGCCGAAAGCGGGAACAAACATCTGCTTTATGATGCCTGCCCGTGTCATGTATGTGGATTCCCTGACATGGTGCTTGCAGTCATCAAGGAACCTGTCACAGAGGGCCGCAAAGGTCATGGCGGGCGATCCTGCCAGACGGTCACGGTATTCCTGTTCGTAGCGTGCGGCGTCGGCCTGCCGCGTGAAGCCCATTTTCTTGATTTTCTTGTTCGTGCCGTCCCATTGCTTGCAGTAGAACGTGACGTAGTACAGCGTGGAGCCGTCTTTCTCGTAGCTGTACACGTGGGGCGTGCGTGTCTTAGGCATGTGCTGCACCTTCTCGATGCGGGCGGCGTGCCTGTCTGTCTTGGTCGGTCATTGTGGTTCCTCTTTCTGCATCCAGTCGGCTGGATGTGCTATAATAGCAGTGTTCCTAAACCCTGGGCTTTCACTCTTTGGAGTGGGGGCCTTTTTCTTTTGCCTTTGGAATCAAGCATATGTGCGAAAGAATATCAAATTGCTCTTTTTCCTTTATGTATTTTTGTAAGTCTCGCATGTATTCTTTTTGGTTTTTGGGGAAATTGTTCATTCTCTCGAGTATGCATTTGGGTTCAGATTCATTTTTAGAACATGATTCATGCAGGAGTTCTTTTAAGAGAAAGGCCGGTAGCACGCGCGGGCGGATCTCTGATTTAAATTCAGATTCTGCCCGCATTATAGCATTTGTAAACTGTTCCTTGGTTAATGACATAACATTTTCTTCTTGCTGCTTTTTTCCATCCTGGGGGTGGTGCGGCTCGATTAATGCTATTTCCCCGTTTTTTAACTCATGTACATCTAGGCCAGTAGTTCGTTTGAAAATGGCGGCAGCTTTATCGAATGAGTCATTGTGATGCCCTAGAAGATCATCCACAGAGACATGCAGCGCGGCAGCAATGGTAACAAGTTTCTGTAAGTCTGGTTCGTTGCGTCCTGTTTCATAAAAGCCAATACTTGCAACGGATACGCCTAACAGTTTAGCTAGTTCTTTCCGGCTAATATGTGCCTGTTCTCGATATTCGGCCAGGTTGTCGCTGAAAGTGGTCAATCAGTGCGCCCCCTCTACATCTTTTGCTAAAAAATATATTTCTACTTGACATTATACTAGAAAATGTAGTAAAGTGAAAGCATAAACAACAAAAACTATCATTTATGATACAAATAATAGCTTTTGTTGCTTACTATGTGTAAATTCAGCTTGAAACGAGGTGAACAGAATGGAAATCAATGTAAAAGCAGTACGCCTGGCAATGGTGAACAAGGGGATGAATCTCAAGCAGTTGGCAAAGGCGGCGCATGTCTCAGAGTATACGGCGGCTCGGTATGCAAAGGCGGGCGGCAACGGCACGCCTACAACGTTCTACAAGATCGGGCAGGCGTTGGGCGTCAAGCCGTCCAGTTTGGTGCTGGATGAGCAGTGACGCATGGGAGAAGGTGAGAACATGGATAAGAAAAAGTTGGTCAACCTTATGGCGGACAAAGGTATGACACAGGCAGAGTTAGCCGACAAGGCCGGGCTGTCGAGAACGGCAATCTATGGCGTCATGAAGGGGCGCAAACCTACCTTGCCGACTCTGGGCAAGATTGCAAAGGCACTGGGCGTGAAGCCGTCGGAGCTTTTGGACATGTGAAAAGCCGCCCGCCTTCGGGCGGCAGTACAAAGGGGGTTATCGAGATGGAGCAGGAACGCGACGAGAGAAAGCCGCCGTCCCGGTTCATCGGCGCAAAGGAAGTGGCGGCAGATACGGGCTGTTCCGTGGGCTTTGCCTATTCGATCATCAAGAAAATCAATGACCGACTGGAACAGCAGGGGTATATCATCCCGCGACATGGCCACACATTGCGCCGGAAATACTACGAGATGACGGGCGGCGAATGAAAGGGGGTGAGCGCATGAACGAGCAGGAAGGACTGGAAGTAGGCGGCGGCTTTGTCGTCTGCATGGCGGTCATGCTATTCGGTTTAGGTTACATTATTGGAACATTATGACTATTTTGGGCGATATATGCCAGGAAGTGAGGTTGAAACTATGAGTATTCCGACAAACGAACAAGAGACGGTCGTTCAGTATGACCGCAACGGCGAGACGATGACAATCTATACAAGCGATACAACACAGATGACGCGCCTAGACAAGATTTACAGCCGCCACAAGGAACACAGGCAGGCCGGGGAAGTCGTCGCCGTGGAGTATGTCGCGAACAAAAGCCTGCTGACGTATCGGTCGAAGCGCGTCAGGAAAAACTTGTCGAGCGAACAACGGGCGGAACTCAGCACCAAAATGAAGGCACTCAGAGAAAAACAGCTACAGGCGAACGCCTAAAATCAATTCTAGGGTCGAATCTCTAAGTAAACTAACTTGCAGAGAAAAATTCAAAGGCTTATGGGTATAGTTACCTAGGGTGGAAGGTTTTGAGCTGAAAAATCTAGAGCAGAGTCCAGGAAGGATGATTGATACGATGAGAGTTACGGAAGAGCAGGGGGCCGTGTTCATCGCGCTGGATGACATTGCGACGGCAATGCAAGGCAACGATCCAGAATTGGAGAGCTTGGCGGTAGAGGTCGAGGATGTCTTAAACGATTATGTCCAGGGCACTAAAGCAACGGTGTCGGTCAACGGCGTGAGCCTGTTCAATATTTGCCGTGTGGCCGTGGATGCCTACCAGTACCGCAACGAGGACAGCAAGGATGATTGCAGCATGGGCCTGTTGTTCTTTGGTCGTGGCAACCAGTCGCATGAAAAGGCCCTGCTTGTCGTAGATGCAGGAGAAGCAGACTTGTGCCTGACAGTCGTCGATGGCGGGGGCCTTGTTCGTATCGAGACAGTTGACAAACAGGAAAGAAGGGGTGAAGCATGACGAGAAAACGAGAGTGTATTGACCTCTCAGCGTTCTGGGATGCGGTAGACGAGAACCGGCAGGATAATACAGAGCGTGAGCGGCAGAGAATCGCGGCGGCGTTGAGCCGTGTCGCTGCTGAGTCGTCGGGGATCGCGTGGCAGGGCCTTTTGATTCACGGCGTCCAGGAAGTCGCCGTGACACATTCCCTTGGTTTTCTCTTCAAGGGAGCGGGCGGCGAGGTCATCGCGGAAACAACAATGCCTTGGCTATGGTGCAAGGCCCTTGTCATCAAGTGGCTATGGGACGGCACGGCAGAGCTTTTGGCAGTGAGTGAAGATTGGGCAGGGTGAGAACATGGACAAGAAAGAAGCAGAAAACCTTTGGTTTACCGCTACTGTTCTAGATAGCAGGGGGTATACAGCTGATGATTCTCTTATTGAAGTGGCGAAAGTTTGGGGAGGTGCTGAAAAAGATGCAGCCTATCTAAACCGAGCCGCGCTTTTCGGGATGATTTACGAACACTTAACGAACAACGGTTGTATAGATCAGGCTTTTGAGGAAAGCGGACCGGGCCAGGTGGACAAGATTCTGTTCGATGAAAGTTTGAGTCAGGATCAAAAGAGTATCCAGCTGTATGATTGCGTGGCTCGTATTTATCGGCTTGGCTATTACAGAGCTTTATCAGAAGGGCAATGGTTGAAGCCAATAAAAAAGCCGTCAGGCGTATGAAGCACCTGACAGCGATGGGGCTTTGACCGACTCAAAACCTTAAAGCGGTATACCACAATCAACGGCGAACGATACACAGCAGGGGGCGGGGCGTAGCAGTCCCGCCTTTGTCAGGCTGTCCAATAGGGATGGAGCGGCCGGGCTGTATGTCGTTGTGTGGTTATCCTGTTTGTATTCTAGCATAGTGCCGTGTGCTTGTCTATGGGCATTGTGATGCCTGGGCGGTGGCGGGGAGTGTAGTGAGGTGGTGCAAATGAGCGATGATAAAAAGAGCGTGGAGCCGGTAGGATCGTCCGATAAGTTCCAGGAAGGAGTCTTGTTTGATAAGTTCCCGCGGGCTATTTCTAAAGATCGGCAGTTGTCGGCAGGGGCGAAACTCACTTTCCTGGCTATTTATGCCGTTCGTACATCATGGGGGCGCGTGGACCCTTCAAGGCAAGAACTGGCAGAAAGGACAGGCCAGAGCGTGCGAACCATCCAGCGCGGATTGAATGAACTTGAGGCGGCGGGGTGGATTCAGAAACGCCGCTACAAGAACAAGCGCGGAACGCTGAGAACGTCTTTCATTATAGCAAAGAAAAAGTTGCTTGCAAACCAGCAATGACAAGGCTTTAGAGGATGTTATAGTGACAAAATGGCACTATAGGTAGCCGCGAACCAAGTAACGGCAAGGGTTTATGTGGGAAATAAGTATTATTTTGCCGATAAACCTAGTAATAGCAATGGGTTGAGAGGTGTCAGGGTGACAAATTGGCACCGACTCGGTGACAAAGTGGCACAGGAAGAAGAGTATCTAAGAAGATATATATACACAAGTATAGTAGTACGAGGGAGCAGCGGGGGAAGGGGGCTTGCATGGGAGAGAGGGGGAGCAGGTGGGGAGCATGTACCAGAGGACTGGAAAGGGAGTGATCGGGATGAGGACGGAATGGCAGCAGATGCCGGACGAGCTGAAAGGCTTTCCCAACTGGGTGAGATGGGAGAGGACGGCAGAGGGGTGGAAGATGCCTAGGCAGACGAACGGCAAGGCGGCAAGCGTGACGGATCGCGACACGTGGGGGACGTTCGAGGACGTGACGGCGGGCGGCTATGCGGGCGGCGTTGGCTTTGTCTTGACGGATTCCCCATATATGGGCATTGACATAGATGATTGCATGGATGGCGGCAGGATGGAGAGTAAGGCCCGTGCCGTCATTGAGCGGTTCGGCAGCTATGCAGAGCGTTCGCCGTCAGGGCGCGGCGTGCATATCATCGGCAGGGGCAGGGCCGTGTTTCCCTCTCGCGGCAGTCAGGACGGCCGGAGAATCGCCGGGGCAATGGGGTTCAAGTCGTTCGAGGTGTACAACGAGAAACGCTTTCTCACCATGACGGGGCGCGTGTTGAGCGGATGCCGTGGCGTTGTCGATGTGCAGGCCGTACTGGACCGTATGACGGCGGCCTTGTGGGGCGTCAAGGAAGTGGAGCCTGACGCGCTGGATCATCCAGGCGGTGAGAGCTATCCAGACAGCTACCTGCTACAAAAGGCAAGCAGTGGGCGGCGTGGTGCATGGTTCTGTTCGTTGTATGATGCCGGGGACATTTCCCGATATGATGGCGACGATTCGCGGGCCGATTTTGCACTGCTATCGGAATTGGCTTTCTGGACAGGTGGCAATGCTAGGCAGATGGAGCGGCTTTTCTCAGCCAGCGCGCTGGGACAGCGTGAGAAGTGGAAGGAGCGGCGGGATTACAGGGAACGAACGATACAAGCGGCCTTGTCTCACTGGAATGGCAAGGCATACAGGAAGGGGGCGAGACGATGAGTAGATTTAAGTGTTATGGCGTATCGAAGGGCCGTGGCGTCGGTATCTTTGGCACATGGAAAGAGTGCAGGGAGATGGTCAAGGACTTTCCAGGCGCAAGGTATCGAGGTTTCTACTCGCGGGCAGATGCCGAAAAATGGCTAGTCTACGAGGGCATACAGGAAAGAGCTGGGAGCCGTCAGCATAACGACGGATGAGCCGGACGGCCAGAGCGGACAGCGGGCGGCGATATTAGGCAAAATTTTCCTGATATGTGTTCATATGGTGGACAAGGTAGAGTATTTCCCCGGGGATAGACGATACATGCAGGGCTTTCTGTTCCTGAGTGAAGGACAAACGGCCCTTGCGTCAGTGATTGCAGAAAGGATGAGAGATCATGACCAATGTGAAAAGCGCATTACATCCAGAGGAATGGGAACTTATTTTGAAAAGTCGGAGACTCAATGACGCCCATAGGAATGACTTTTTTAGTTGTAGCAATGCAATTCTGAAAGCCTTGTATAAATTTGAGCATGGCGGCGGGCGTGCTGCTGAGGAAGAAAACCGCATAGATGTGAAACGTCATGGAAATGTTGCGGTTGTTCATTGTCAGGCGTGGCGTCATGTAGAGAAAGAATGAATAAGCATCAAGAGCAGGCCAGGAGCGTTGCAGACGTTTCTGGCCTTTTGCTATGCCAGGCGATGCCGTGGCGTTCGTGATCCAGACGACAAGGGCGAGCGTTCGGCGCGTTGCTTTCTTCACGTGAGCTTTGCAAGGTTGCTGCATAGTCGAGCGGATGCCAGGAAGGACTGGAAGGCGCGGCGATGCGGGCGGCAGTGTAGGTTCTTCCAGATGACAAAAGCATCCAGCGCGGGCGGCGTCGCCCCAAAATTTTTTTAGGCATAAGCGGCGAAATGGCCTTATTTCTAGGTGATGCGGCCAGACGGGAAAAAGGCATGAACCTATTTTCTTTTGCTTCATGTTTCGCTAAAATTGATAAGTGTGAGCTTATGGCCGGACATTTTTAGACAGTGGTGGGACAATGTCCCATTGAGTTGGCTTCATGGGGGTGCACGAATGGAACGGAACGAGATTTTGCGGGCGATGCGTGGAGAAATGAAGGCCATACGGGGCCGCGCGGCCTTTGCTGATTGTTGTGCCGTGCGTATGAAGGAATTGCGGGATCAGTTGGCAGTCAGCACGCACGGGCAGGACTATGGTCAAGCGTGCTCCTCTTCATCCTGTCAGGCGTCGGCCGTAGAAGGGCAGGCCGTTCGGCGGGATCGCATACAGTGCGAACTGGATGAGCTGCAAAAGGAGCGAGCGGCGTGCCTGGAAGAGGTCGAGCAATGTCGGGCCGTCGTGCGTCGATGTTGCTTTTATTACATGTGCGACGTACTGGAAGCGCGGTATTTCAAGGGCCTGCAATGGCGTGAGGTCGGCGCGGCCGTAGGGTTGCCGGTGAACAAGGCGAAGGCCATTGAAGTACAGGCATTGTTGCACATGGCCTTGTGCTTGCATCATTGGCGGCCGGGCTATATGGCGCAAGAGGAACTTGACGGCGTGAGCGTGGAAGAGTGCCAGGCGCGTTATCAGGATGCCGTGGAGCATTGGGCGGCAGTGGAGCGCGGCAGAGCGTTGGGCCAGTCGCTGGATCGAGCACGGGCGGCAGTGGATTGCCTTGCCGGTCATCTGGGGATTCCTGCCGAACAGGTCCGAAAAGACTTTGAACGCGCGTATGATGGAGCCGGTCAAGGTAACTGCACTCGAGTGCAGTTTTAGTAAGTCCAGGCGTCTGGACTTGAGTGCACCCGGGTGCACTTTGCCGGACTTGATTGCACCCGAGTGCAATGCTATGCTTTAGTCCACCCGAGTGGACTCTTTCGGTTGTACTCGACTTTCTGGCCGTAGGTTCTTCCATGGGATGGAGTGCCGGGCGATGCCGTGGCGTCCCAAAAATCTTGTAGCGATGCGGGAAATCATCGGGTTACTTACACGGCGGGGCGTGCGTCAGGCATGGGGCAACATTAAACGGGCCGTGCTTTTTGATGGCCACTCGCGGTAACTGGAACAGAGAATTTTGAGCAACAGGGCTTCTTGTGGTCGTACATCCAGCAGGCAGGAACGACGATGACGGCAGAAGGGCAGGGAGCCGGTGCGATCATCCAGCGGGCGGCGTCGGCTTTTCCAGTCATGGGAAAGCCAATATAGGCTTTCACGGTGCAGGCTTTGGCTGTATGGCGTGGCCGCCGGTGAAACTCAGGGGCGTTTTTTCGTTGAGTTTGGTTCGGAGTGCATGGCGCGGCAGTGCGTACAATCGGCGAACATGCTTGTAACGATGTTACTCTATAGCCTGCCGGATGGAATGCGGGCGGCAGATTGCAGACAGGCTGCACTTTTTCAGAGTATCGCCTGACCGTCATGAAAAAGACATTTGTCTGGGTTCCCTGATTAGTTCCGATAAATTATCGTTATCGGAAGTAATATTACATCAAGAATCTGTTTCGGCGCGGTGTACATGTCAATAATCATAGCTTTATTTATGTACTTATGTATATTTACAGTAGACTTAGTTAACAAAATGACACGGAATAAAGCAAAGTAAAACATGTGCAAAGGTTTGCAAATAGAAAAGCACTTTACACTAGTGTTTTTGAATGTCGTGACCTGTTTTCAAAATGCCTTTAGTCAAAACATCAAGATTTTTGGAAGGCGTCGGCATTGGTCGCCGACTTGTCCCGTCAAAACAACGGAACGGCACTTTTGAGCGCGTCGGCCGGTGCAGATTCCCCAAATGGGAATGAGCCGCCCGCCGTCGTCAGGATCACGAGCGAGGGGAGCAAGGTCCCCGTCCTTTAGGCGTTGTTCCGGCAGGCGAGGGCAGGCGCGAAATGCTAAAACTCTTTAGCTCGGTAAAGGTAGCTTGCACCGTACATACGCGCGAGAGGATGCCAGAAGATGCCGGGCCGTGCCTGATCCTGACGCATGGAGCTGGATGCCTGGGGCCGCGCTCGGTAGAGCTGCAGACGTCTGCAGGTGGTCCGTTGTCTGGCAACGTAGGGACATGTTGGGGTTCGTTTTGGCAGGCGAGGACAGGGAGCCGGACGAGGTGCAGCACCCTAGATTGTGGCGAGGGTGCTGCACCCTAAATTGAAGTGAGGGTGTCAGCTGAACTTACATCCTTGAAGGGGTGGCGATGCCAGGGGGGGCGAGGATACCGGAGCATTGCTTGGTTAGGCAAATTTTGCCTAACGGTGGCGATGCCAGGGGGGGCGAGGATACCGTTTGTTGAAATGACGGTATTAGCGCGGGGCCATCTTGCTGATTCTGACGCGTGGGATGTTTTGGCGGTGATGCCGAAACGTGGATGAGCAGGGCCGCGTCTGGGTGAAGAATACTAGAAAATACTAGAGTTCTGCCGCGCGTGCGATGAAGTAGCAGTTCCCTTTATTATCGTCGCGAATCGCGACGATAATGGCCCGCGCAAAGGTCGGGAAATACGACTTTTGGCAGATTGGTCCCCGCCCTGGGAGTCGTCGGCCCGTGCGTGCGTGGGATGGGGTCGCGTTTTGCTACCTCATGTTGAGAGGAATGTCCGCAATGATATGCCCACAGGATGGAGCGGCGTTTCTCTCTCAGCCGTTCTAGAACATGATTCTAGGGCTTTCAAATCGTCGGCCTATATAACTATATGCGTCAGGGATTTGATGGGCAGAAATTACGGCCACACGCTTGCCTAGAAGAAAATAAACGCGAATTGCGGGCGGCTGTGTCGGCAGGTCCAGAGGTTAAGGGCGAAAAAATCGGCTTTGAGAGATGCCGGGCGATGCCGTGGCGTTCTTGATCTTGACGCATGGAGCCGGATGCCGTGGGGAATCGGCGTAAAATTGCGCCGATATGGGCGGCGGTGTGGAGTGGGATGCCGTGGCCCGTTGTCAGGATTGTGCAGGGGTGCTGCTGTCCTGGGAGTGCCAGGCGTAAAGGCAGAACGCAAAAAGCGAATCCGTTCGCGGTTTCGTCGGTCGTGTTGAAATGGCAGGGGGGCCTGAAAAAGTTTTTGGCATGTCGGCAAAACCGCGCCTTATCTTTCCTTGCGGGAAAATGCCAGAAATGGCGCAAGGGGATGCCGGGGCGTAGGCAGTGGCGTTTATGGGTCGTTCATACCAAACAGCGCGGGCCGCCCTGACGATTGCCAGCAGTTTGGCTTGTATGGTTCGTGGATGTGGAGAAGGTGCAGCGCATGACAGCGGGCGGCATGGCGTGGCGATTCGTGGAGCATGGCGACGGCCGGGCAGTCAGGAGCGGCAGGGGGG
>ULVW01064679.1_pt1 | contig 10844 bp, 16 predicted proteins | sample 1959801 | NCBI WGS metagenome assembly ULVW01 (sample SAMEA4835796, study PRJEB28245) | human gut metagenome | biome: gut microbiome; material: fecal sample | place: Denmark | collected 2008
GTTTAACTCGATGGTTGGTACAGTTTTGTTCATGATACAAACTCCTTTTGCGTTTTGGACGCAAAAAGAGCGGGCCTCTCAGAATTGAGAAGTCCGCCCTTTAAGCGAAATTGTAAATTGTACGAAAGGCATGAAGCCTATTCGATTTGGAATGATATCTATCGTACAATTACTATTCTATGCCGTTCGCACATTTTGGCAAGTAAAAAAATACCGCCTACCTTGCGGTAAGCGGCTATAATTAGTATTTGCAGTTTTGGATTTCAGAAGGTTGAGAAAACCTCATCCGCCGTCTGTGCGATAATTTTTTGCAGTTGTTTACTTAACCAAAAGGTCAATTGCGATGTAGTTTTCCGGATGTTTGCTGATGTCATCCTGAATTTCTCGGTTAGGGAACGTTTGCATATATCCGTCCTTGAACCCAACCGCAAAACTCTCCAAAGAAAATTCTCCTGCCAGAATGTCCATGGCGGAAGAAAGGAGTAACGTCGAGCCTTTTCCATAAAGATTCTGCATCATATCCAGTGTCAGCGTATGAGAATCCGCACCCGCAAGGCAAATGAGATTCCAAGCTGTATTCATCTGCATTTCGTCAATACGAGCAGCGAAGTCCCTCATCTTTTTCGTCTCAAAAGCACCAAAGATGATAGTATTTTCGTCGCTCATATCAGGACTGCCGGTGTCGCTGATGTAGTAGGAATCAGGAAGAGTTTCGGCATTATTGATTGTGTCGCCGATTTCAGTAGCGAGAATGGCGTAGAGTTCTTCCTTGATGATAAGGTATCGCTCATTGTGCAGGACCTCCATCATGCCATTTTCAGAGGAAATCTTTTTACAGATTTTTTCTGTCATGTGTTCAGGAACCGCGTCCGCAATAAAATCCACGATATTTGCTTTCAGGCGTTCATTGTGAGGAACGTCTTCTGCAATTTTTTTGGCAACACGATACATGCAATCCTGAACATCACTGCCAGAAACCTCATCGAAATTGAAAACGAATTTAATGTAACTTCCGCTCATTATTTTCCCGTGTCGTGGGATATTCGTGCGACTCTTGAGACAATCTCCATCGCGTTTTTGCAAACAAAAGAGCAGACCCATCGGAATGATGAATCTGCTTATTGCTTTACAGGTTGTGAATTGTACAGCAACAAATGTCGCTGAATGAATGATATCTATCGTACAATTACTATTCTATGCCGTTCGCACGTTTTAGCAAGAAGAATCATCGCTTGTTTGCGTAGGCAATAGCAAAATTGCATGTCATCTATCGTACAATAACAACGGCTGATTTGCACAGGAAAAGCATACAAAAAAGGGCTTCCCTAAAAAAGGAAGCCCCTTGAATGTAATTGGTGATATTCAGACGGTTGCGCAAAACTCCGCAAGGCGCTGCCACAGCAAATAGGTGCTGTATCTCATGCGTACCTTTTCAGGAACACCAGCAACCAAACACCATTTGTGAGCAGTGGCTTTGATGCGGGGAATCTGCCTCTGTTCGGCTTCGGTAAACGTCTTGCTGTATAGTCTGCGACGGCGTCCGGAATTCCAAAAGGCTCCTTCCATTGTTTCGCAAATCAGAGCATACGCCAAATAGCTTTGGGCTTCTTCGTGAGTCAATGTAACCATCGTTTTCATGGCTGTCACCCTGCCTTTCTCTCATTGCGAGCCATGTGCAGCGCATAATCAAGCGCGTCAGGGTCATCGGCCAAGAATTTCGTTTTCTGAAGTGTACCAAGCTTGGGATGCTTCAGAATCGTATAGTTGCCATTGTTCTGGACAAGGGAACCTTTATCATAGACAAGCTCGACCTTTTCGGCAGGTACTGCGTAACGGCGAATGCGGTCACATTCATCCGCATAGTTGATGGGAGTAATATAGCCAACTGGCTTTTGTCCTTCCATCCCTGTCACAGTGACCAGAAAAGCCTTAATGGTCCGGGCTTCTTCCTCTTCCTGCTCATCATAGTATTTGAACGTGATGAACATGGGAGTATCTTTCTTGTACGCATCTTCCTCAGGGCAGAGATACGTTCCACAAGAGCGGCAGAACCAGAGCATCGATACGGGCTTTCCAGTTTCCTGCGCTTCTTTTGCATAGCGCTTGAAAATCTTTATGTCCAGCTTGAAATCCTCGGTGTAATGCTTCACCGTGCTTTTCACGATGAGTTTCAGGAAATCACAGATGGAAATAGCGGTCATAGTCATATTGGAAGTCATAATAAAATCTCCTTTTTAGTCAACCATAACTTTAGAAATATTCATGTCATAGCGGTTGAATTTAGAAATATAGTCAAAAATGGTATTTACTTGAGCTTTTGTTGCGGTTTTGGTCTCATCCATATCGATGAATGTATTGCCCATCGAAGGATTACGAATGGCAATCCAACCGCGTTTATATAGGAAATCGAGACCCTTGCCGCTCCAGTCATACGCCATATTGAGAACTTCATGGTCAGAAAGACCAAACGCTTCTCGATTGCGCATGATGATGCGGCCAGCCAGGGCAGCGTGCTCGCCAAACTTGCAGGCATACCAGGTGCCATCGGGAGCAATCAGACCATATTTGGTCAGCTGATGCTGAATGGGTCTATCACTGATATAGCTGTTGTACAGTCGCTGACGGCGTTCAACGGATGTGCCTTTCATGTTTGCTTCAATCCAAGAGGCAAGCTTGGTCCAAAAATCGGTTTTGTAGAATTCCGGGTTGGATTCCTGCTCAGGAAGCGGTTCGCCATTGAATTCGGCAACAAGGTCTGGGTGGGTAAAAAGCCATGCACCGTTGTTGAATGCATCAGAATAGCCCGTTTTCCCATAGAGGAAGCACTTGATACCGTCATAGCTGCAATCGATATAATGATGTTTTGCATTGGTGCAGAGCGTTTCATAGCTATCAGTCATAGCAAAGCGGTCAACATAATTGAGCGGATGTGCAATCATATCCTCACGAATTTGATTGACCAGCATCTTGTGTTGAAGCTCCTCAACCTTCTGCCCGAGGGAACGAACATGAACATTGTCATCGACAAGTTCAAACTCATTGACACCAACAAGTTTTTTCCAGCCTTCGATAATGTCCTGGCAAACATGTCTTTTTTCTTCCTCGTTGCCACCCATCATGCAAGAGAGCAGCAGCTCCTCACACTTTTTATACGGCTTGTCCATATTCCAGAACCAGTCACGTGCAATGGCGGTGAGGAACTCACCATCCATACCGAAATGTAGTTGTTTACCCATGTTGGGTAACCTCCCCAATTGTTATGTGTTGTTCTCGACAAAGTCTTCGCATTCCTCGCTGGTCAAAACCACGCCGAAATAGGCAACACGCTTGACGGTGGTTTCCCACACGCGAACGGTGCGTGCCATTGGCTGAACGACCCAGGAATGACAGCGCCAGAGCCCGTCTTCGGAAAGAGCATAGCCCGTTGCAATAAAGCACCGGTCTTTGTTTTTATACCAAAGCCGTGCAGAATTGTAATGGCACTGGCAATCCTGGCCTTTCCTCATATAGCTGCTGCCATAAAAGAACCGGCCGCGTTCAAGGATTTTTGGTGCATCTTCATCGAACATCGTCATGCAGACTTCATCCCCGCCAAATGTGAGGATTTTGTCATGCAGCTTCTTCATAGCATCGAGCGTTTGAGTATCGAAACCAGAAGAGGTGTTGTAAATCTGGCTTTTGGTAAGCCGCATTTTCCAATCCTCGTTCATTGGGTTCCAATGAATCGGTGCGGACATCTGGTCAGGGGTCGTAATAGGTTTCAGACTGTTCCAGCCTTTCGTGCTCATTCCAACCCCTCCTCACGAGAACGCAAGCAACTCAGAATCTTTGAGTGCAGTTGATAGCGATTATCGCCGCTTGGCACGGAGTTACCGAGGTTTTTGGATACGAGAAGTTCGTCAAACGCCTTCAAAATTTTAGAAGTAATGACCGGCTTTCCCTGCGCACTCATGTGACTCAGCCAGAACTCGACATCCTCAACGAGATGCCAATATTCCATGCCGTACAGCATCGCGCCGCTTTCATTGTCTTTCCGTTCCCGCTCCTCATCTGCATCATCGCAAACGATGCAAATGCCGTTTTCGTCGAGATAGTTCTCGAAGATATCGCAGATATCGGAGGCAACAGAACGGATATCGGAATCCGCCTCCAACTCAGGTTGAGGCTGGGTGACGGTTTCAACTTGATACTTGATGTTACCGGAACGAAGCGACTCCTCAATTCCATCAAAAACGATGTCCGCGTAGTCGCTGCTATCGCGACACATCTCGAAAACTTCTTTGATGGTTTTGATTGCCTCTTCGGAATCGAAGTTTCCGGCGACAGAAAACATCATGGGAACCATAGCGGTTACTTTGTAATTTGACTTCATGATTTTTTTCCTCCTAAATTCAAAAGGATTCCACAGCATTTGTTCAGGCAAATGACACTGACTACGAGCAGCGCTATATTGCGCAGCGTGAAAGACTGTGCCAAAGCACTGATGCCCAAGAGGATGGTCAGAACGAAAAATGTAGTGAGGAGCATAACAATGGTATGGATTATCTTATTCATGGGATGTTCCCTTCCGCTCCTTAATGGAGCATATCAATGATTTTTTCTACAAGTGCGTCATCCGTAACAAACTGGTTGCGACCCTTTGTGCCGAGGTCATAGGATGAGAAATCCCTCATGTCGGCGGCGTAGCGAACCAGATTTTTGTCAGATAGTGGCTGATAGCAGCTCTTTTCGGTACAGATGTAGACGCACTTATCGTTGAGTACGTTCTGAATGTGCCCGGAACAGCCAACGCGCTTACCGTTGATGATGATGTTGTGTAGGTTATGGGTTAGCATAAGGTCTTTGCTTTCGGTTTCTTTTACCTTTAACTGGTTCAAGAGTTTTCGGGACAGATAAACGGTTGCTTTCATTGTGATTTCCTCCAAATTCAAATGAAGTATTTGTAAGCGGCAGTTAAGCGTTTGCGGTACAGGTCTAACGTGGTCAGCCCTCCTGCATAGACTTTGCGGGAAGAGATTATTACGTTGGTTCCTGCTTCCATATGGGAGAAGAACATCGAAAGGCAATCTTCCAGGCTGTCGCTTGTAGTGAGAGTTTCGTACACCGGATATGGGTATTTGGCGGCCTTGCTGTATGTGCTATTGAGCTCATACACGAAGAACATCACCTGTCCCGTAACGGTGTTGGGGTCATAGCCATTGCCATAACACCAGTTGAAAAGGTCTGTCTTTCGGCTATAAGTCCATTGCAGGAGCCCATAGCCGCCATCCGAAGGGTTTTCGGCCGAGGCTTTAAGACCGCTTTCCATCGACATGCAGCCCATCACTGCGGCAGTACCGGCCTTGGAAAGACCAGCGGACCGCAGAGCTGTGTAGATTTCCAGCTCATTGTCGTTGAGATTATCTGGAATTGTTTCGGGTTTCGGTTCGGTTTCTTCGATGGCTGCTTCTGCGGTCTCAATCTGTGGTTCCGGTTCTGCAGCATCGGAAGATTCGACCTCAGCAGTTGTAATCTTCTCCTGTGCTTCTTCGGAAGTTTCCGTTATCGAGAACGCTTTATCGAGCTCATTCACCGTTTCAATGGGAGTGGAAAAAGCGATAGGTTCGGTTTTGGGAGCTATGTTTTCCTCTGCGTGTGCAGGAACAGAGAGCATAACCCCTATGCAGGCGATGATTGTCAAAATGCACATTCCTGCGACTGCAATTAAGAAATACCTGTTGCGAAATAAGCTGTTATTCTTCTTTTGGACCTTCATGTTTTGTTACTCCTTTTTGTCTATTTCCGATTGGGCAAGATTGTGATTTGGATTGGCAGTTTGTTTTAGATGCCTCCCTTTTTCTGCAAACAAAAAAGGCAGGCCCATCATGAAGATGAGTCTGCCTTGAATGAGAACAGAATTATGAATTGTACGAGCACGCGGTGTGCCAAGTAGATGTTATCTGTCGTACAACTTTTATATTATGGAATTCGCAAGGATACGCAAGAGCTTTTGATGTGCTTCTTTTTCAGGCTTCGTTAAGCCATTTCTGAGTGATATCCATGATTTGATTCTGAAATTCCGGGTCCGGCAAGGTTTTGCTGTCTGCCCAAATTGAGTTACGGACGATTGGGTAATTGTATACAACGCCGTCAACGATATAGGGCCAAAGCACCACTTCGCCGCCCACAAGCCAAAGTTTCTGGATTTTGACGGGTTTCTCGTATCTTGTGAGCCAGCATTCACTGGTCACGACAGAATCCGCCACATATTTCTGTGTTTCTTCCTCGGTCAAGAGATTCGGGTCTTCGTCCTTGATGTTGTACATTCGGACAATAAACGGTAACGGCATATCCTTGGAGTATTTTTTGTTCTGACGCAGCTCAGCGAGCAGGAATTTTGAGACAAAATGCGCAATCCCAATACTGGTCAGGCAGTCATCGAGGGTGTGCCCAAGACAAATTCTTGGGATTTCCTGGTCCTCCCCTTTCATCCGATTCGTTGGTATCTGCGGAACAACATCGTCCGGCAGGCATCCGGTGTCTGCCATGATATGATAGAGAATCATCGATTTTTCCTCCTGAAATAAAAAATAGCAGGCCCTCAAAAATCGAGAGTCTGCGTTGTTCGCACGATGAATCATTCATTCGAGTGTGTTTTTATCGTGTAGTTGATATTTTGTTTGGCTTGTACACGTAGCCAGCCCAAACAGACATCGTTCAGAACGTCTTGTTATCAGGAATCCGCAGATACATCCAGGACTGTGGTGCTCGCTTAACGCCGAGCTCTCGCAGCGACATATCCATAGATTGGACATCAGAAACGTTCCAGCAATAAAGAGTGCCAGACTTATTGCCGTATGCAATCAGCTCATTTGCGGTAAGGCAGCTGTCCTTCACGAATTGAGCGGTCTTTGCGGTCACTTCCGTGCCAATAGCATATGCCGGAAGCTCACGCAGGCAATCGAGTGTATTGATGTCACGGCAAACAAATGCGGCAGTCACTTTTCCAGCACCACCGTTAGCTTTGGTTTCGTAGCAAAATACTACAAAAGGATAGCTAATTTCCCACGGCATAGTTTTTCGGACCTCAATAGTCTTTTCTCCGCTCAGAATTTTTTCAAGCCATTGCTTCTTGATGCTGAGAAGAACGGCTTTATTCGAGTTGATTTCAAGGGCTTTATTGAAATTTGAATTAAGCATTGTTATACTCCTTTCACACTTCGGGTATTTTTTATTTTTGGTGGGATTCCTTACTGACGCAAGCCCACGACTTTAGTCGTGAGTTATTGACTTGTTTTTGGAGCGTCACCATTTATTGAACGGGTTCAAAAGTCCGGGACGGTATTCCTTATCGACATACATCTTGATGTCGTTATCGTCCAGGGCATCCAAAATGTTCATCCAGCATTCCGCTTCGACGTGCATCTCGCCGTCCATTTTCAAGGCCCTGTCGCACTGAACTAAGTCTGCGCGAAAAGAATTCACATAGAAGCAATCTTTTGCGGCAGCTGCGAACCTGGTAAAGCTGTTCTTGGTATTTGTGGTCATAGTATTCATCCTTTCTGAAATATTTTTGTTTCTAATCAATACACACAAAAAAAGAAGCAGGCCCTCAAAAGAGAGTCTGCTTACTTGTGTATGACAGATTGTTAATTTAATGTTCAATTAAGAGGTAAGTGATGGTATCTGTTATGCAATTATTATTTTCGGCGGTTCGCACATTTGTGCAAGTGGCTTTTTTAGCTTCGTTTGTTTTTGGCATCGCGTTGGTCCAGCCCTTAGATTTGTGTTTTTCAGGGGCATCATTTTTTGCTTGTTTGCGAATACTTTGTAGTTTGCTTTCACACGAATCTCCTTTAAGCACCTATGACGCGTCTTACTGTTGCAATTTTTACCTCACGTTTCCCTTCCGGCAGCACAAAAGTCGGCTCAATCCAGCGGACTTCTAAGCGAGTTCGACCTTCCCCAACCCAGTAGTGGTGCCAGTGGGCGCGGCGAACGTGAGGTCTGACCGTACGGCCCATGCCAGTTGCCGTGGATTTTTGATATTCTTCGCCGGAAGCCAGCTGCTTTTCAAAACTCTTTCCGATGACAAAGCCAACATTGTAGGTCTTGACGTTGACTTTTTTAGGAGCTGCACCAGGCTTGGAAACGAGGATGGGCCGCTTCTCTTTCGGGATTTTCACTTCTTTAATTTCTGCATTCTTGGATGCGAGATAATAAGCTGCGGAAACCGCTATACGCAGGTACGACTCCACTTGGGCGTTATAGTTCTGGTTTTTCTCCAACTCTTCTTCGCTCATGGACGCATCAGGCGCTGTGGATATGGTTGTGGCTCCAACTGCAGCCTTGTTATCTTTGTTCTGGAGCGATTGCGTATATGCTTCGTTACTGCGACGAAAAGACTCAATCAGTTTTTTGCCGTTCGGACACCAATGCATGACTTAATCCCTGTACGGCAAGCGCGTCATGATGTCGGAGTATATAGGAGCGCCTTCAGTTTCCGCCAGTATCTTCAGGAACGCAGGGGTGAAGTTATATATGCTCTTGGCGAACCGCCAGTAGTTGGCGGCGTATGTCATCGAGAACTGTACAGCGAGTTCCCCGTCTGTTGCATCAGCGACAATCTGCCTATTTTTGATGAGCTTGTTGCCGAGCAGAATGGACTTTGTCGCATAATAGTCAAAGCCTTTGCCGAGAAGTTTGTCTGCTCCGGAATTCACAAGAAACTGGCTGCTCTGCTCAGCGTACCAAAGAGCACTGTTCACGATGATATTATCCACAATGCCACCTCACTGCCAACACAATTTTATTGTCCCGTCTACAAAAAGAATCTGACTGTACTCCTCGCCGTTAAGGACGATGCAACGGTCCTCCCCGCGCTTGTGAGCTCCGGCACAATACACGGTTTTATTATCGATAGCCGGGATGGACGGTGCTTTTGCCAAAACCAACTGACCGCGCATGGCGCAGATGTCTAAGAAAGAAATGATGTGGTCGCCCACCCCGGAAAACCTCCAATCTTGTTCACAGTGCTCTAATTTGGAAAGAACCTTCAGCACGCGGCAGCGGCTCGTTTGTCACTTTCAGAACGGAGCTATCTCGTTTCTCTGTCGCATATCGAACGGTTTTAAGAATCTCGTATGCCAGTTTGCTGTTATAAGCGAGTCCTGAATTTGAAATACCAAAGTTCCCATTCCAACCAAGCCTTATCTTTTTGAGCTGTGGAATCAGAAGGTCACGGGCTTCGAGGACCCCCACCCCATTCCAGCGGGCATCATGGTACGCCTGAAGGTGCTGCTCATCGTTACCAGAAATATCGAGGGCTTCATAAATGACGCCAAATTGCCCCATCAAAATACGTGAGTATGTATCCAGTGCATCAGCAACTACTTTCCAGGAAAGAGTATCCAAGCCAATGCTGTACTTATACGGAGCATCCTTTTCCGGCAGTTCCCGTGCATGATGCAGCATGTCTTCCAAGATAGCGCTGCACTTGTTAGAAGAGTCTTTAACAGGAGCCGTTACGTTCACAGCTGTCAGAGCAGCACAAGCACTTGCAATGTTTGCCTCACTTACGCCATAAGCCTCTCCAACCTCTTTGCAGATAGAGGAAAAATCGTTGCTATAAAACGTTATCATGATGGCAAGAGCGTGCAGGATGAAAGAGTACTGCTTGCTCGTGAAATCAATGTACATACGGCAAAAATCCTTTCATTTTCTACACTTTAATTATACCGCGATTCGCAATTTCTCACAACGGAAAGCGTTAAATGGTAACAGTTTATACACATTCTTTTGCAATTGACATTCTCTCCCGCCTAAGTCGCAAGCGACTATAGACGGTGTACCCTGCGCACAAATTTTATGGACGCGACAATACAGACGGCTCTCCGGCTCCATGAGCAAGGTATACCCAGAAGAACCATTGCCAAACGTGCAGGCATCTCATTGCAGAAAGTGCGCAAAACACTGATTACGGCCGGGGCCTGGTCAGATGAAACATCAGAAAAAATCGGGAAGCTGCAACGCCATTCGAGTCCGAAATTCGAAGCGAAAAGCAAAAGAAAAAGCCCTCACCTGCACGGATACCGCACAGAATGAGGGCAGTGGCGCTTGCTGAAGGATTCGAACCTTCGGACAGTCTCCCATCGTCGGTTTTCTGGACCGATTTCATCAACCACTCGAACAAGCAAGCAGATGGCGCAGAGGGTGAGATTCGAACTCACATGCCGCGATTTCCGCGACGGCAGCTTAGCAAGCTGCTGCCCTACCGTTAGGCGACCTCTGCATAATGCACCTTTTAACGTAGGTGCGACGTAGTGACCCCTAGCAGACTCGAACTGCTAACTCCACGGTGAAAGCGTGGTGACTTGGACCAATTTGTCGAAGGGGCCATATTGGTGTGTCGGACTGGATTCGAACCAGCGAACCTTGACACCTCCCACGATTGAAATCGTGGGATTCCTGGGCGGCGCGGCAAGGTTCATCGCCAAACCGTGTCTGAAACAGCGAGTTATGTGGTTTCCCATCATACACTACGGGTGTAGCGCATGACGAGCATCCAGCCAAAATGGTTGACCAACATACTTGTCTGCATTCCCAGTTCTTTTAAGTGCATCCTCCGAAGGGAGTTTCACCTCTTGCGAGGCAGCTCTTTAATGAGGGAGTGTCGAGCCCCCAGAAAGTTATTGTTTAGAATCCAATGCTTGCAGGAAGAGAACTTCCAACCGCCTGCAAGCGATGCTTTGTATTTTCGTGCATTTCTAAAAATGCAGGAAAAGCTGAATTAAGGGTTTCCATATTGTACTGCAAGGATTCGATATCTATATGTTCAAGCAGGAAGGCTGAATATAAGTCACGCT
>ULVW01054148.1_pt1 | contig 10752 bp, 8 predicted proteins | sample 1959801 | NCBI WGS metagenome assembly ULVW01 (sample SAMEA4835796, study PRJEB28245) | human gut metagenome | biome: gut microbiome; material: fecal sample | place: Denmark | collected 2008
GAATTATCCTCAAACATAATATTCGCTGTATTCTCTGCGATTTTGTACCAGTATTTACTTATCTTATTTAGAATAATAAGCACCTCTTTTTCATTCCAATAGCCTAGCTCCGCATTCGCACATAAAAGTGTCAATTGTTTTAAATATAAATCATTGCTATCCTTAGCAATATCATTTGTAATAAAATAATTCTTAACCGACAATTTGGGAATTGATTCATCAATATATGGCAGCGTTTCATATACCCATAAGTAATAACCGGCCAATTTCGGCAATTGAGTTTTCTCGTCAATATTTGACCAAAGTAACTTCACATATTCATCATGCTGTTTAGTGTTTAAAAGATGATATTCATCTAAAATCTTTAATCTTACGACTTTTGTCTTCCATTCGTAATCAGACTTCCAATCATCTTTTAATAGCCAATTTATCACATCTTCATCTATCAACACATGATATTCTTCAAACAAAGTATCCAATCCTTGCTTGTTAAAATAACAGTCAAAAATATCTATTCCATTTGAACCGTCAACTCTCGAATGCATTGTTACTTGCTCTACAATCTCAGTTTCCATCATTAGAGGAAGCAGCTTAACCTTCATACGTTCGGATATTTGCCGTAATAGCTTATCCATTAATTGAGTTACTTCAAATCGAGGTGGAATGTTTCTACAACTCATAATTCTCTGAATAAACTGTAATTCCTTTTTTTGCATCCTTTCAGATGCCCGGCTTGAAAATCTTTGCAATAATATCGGAACATTTTCCCTTATATGCCCAGCTAAATATTCCGGGAAACCATTTCCCATTGCAATTATTTCACCGATATTAACCTCAATAGCATTTATTAAAATATCTATAACATCGTCAATATACCCACTCTCTAAATCCATTACAAATTTTCTATTAACAAGTTTTTCTATTGTCCCTGTACTTGAACAACGAACTAACAGTAACAAACCTAATCTATTATTAAAATTATAAATAGACGCTATCAAAGACAATTCCATATCTGAAATAACAGTAACGCATCCACATTTAAATGGGATTCCAAGTTTCTCTAACACTTTATAAAGCTGGTATCCTTCCGCATGACCCGAACGACTATATGAACATATGGTCACTGTACTCCTGTTTAGTTCAAATGTTTCCTTTTCAAATTGGTTATCAACACAATGGTTAAAAAGTTCTTTAGCAACATTATTTTTCCATGATTCCCAGTCAAAAAATTCTTTTTTTCGCTCAATCTCTTCTAATATCTCATCGATTCCCATTTGCTCAAATTCGTATATTTCTTTATGCAAAGAATATGCCTGCTGACAAATAGAAAGTAATTGTAATACCGATGTCTCTAAACTCTTTAGATAATAATTTTCATTATTCTCATCTACTTTACAAATTAAATCTTGTCTGAGCTGCTTTAACTTTTCAAGTGATTCTTCCAATTTTCCACATTCCAACTCGAGTCCTATTACCAACAGTCTCTGTTCATAACACTCCTTAGGAATATCGCACTGATCCAACTCCTTTCTCAAACTCGGTATGTCTAACTGAAAATAACATGCCTTAGCTCTTTCTATCATTAAGTCGACTTTACCATTATTTCCACTATCCTGATAGACAATCAAAATGTCCATAAGACGCTGCCATTCGTTCCAATTCATAGACTCCCTATAACAAGAAAGCAGTATCTGTCCTATATAGAACCACTTTCGTATTTTGTCTGAACCACCGGCATTTTCCTTAATTTTTATATAATACTTGTCCCATATCTGCCTTAAGTGAAATACTTCATACTCGCTATATGGTAGCATTGTTTTTATACGTCTCCAGCACAATTCATAAGCAAAATCCAACATTACGTCAATATCTTCCGTCTCATGCTTTTGTAACAATCCATTCTCGTCAGTATACATACTTAACTCTACAGCCGTATTATATGGAATAATATACCAACCCGGATATTCATCACGTTCCTTTTGCCACGTTTCTGTTAGTTTAATAATATCATCCGTATAGCTATCTTTGTGCGCAAATATACCATCAACTTCCACCCTCTCCAAATGCCATTCAAGTAATGTATATGAACTCTTATCCTGCCAGTCTTCATGTGTCGTTGGACTCTTTTGATTGTATTCACCATCATTTTGACTCATCAATTCAAGAATCTTATTGAGCGTCTCGTTACTAGATTGCGTTGAAGCCATCAAACTATTAACATTGTCATGGATATCTCCCAGGCAATAAGAACCATACCTTTGCGGAAATAACTTTTTAATTTGATAAATTACTATATCCTCAAAATGTTTCTTGCATCTAGCTTTATTGATGCTATCAAGTTCACTTAAAGAAAGTAAATCATTAACACATCTATCCAAATCATTTAGCCAATCAAAACTATTACTCTTTCTTATTTCATTAGCTAAAAGTCTCATAGTTTCCTCACAGAACAAAATCCTCCTAATGTCATTCTGCTCTGTTTTATCTTTTTCATATTCAGCAACCGTTTTCCCAGCTGATACGAATATAGCCTCAAACTGTTTCTTATCAAAAACTGATAAACCTATTTTTTTTAAGGCTGACTTAGGATCCCCCAAAAGTAAATCAGTTCCAGCTTCCACTACATCATGCTCATCCATTCTTTACCTCTCCTTCACAATAACTCTTCAGATTGCAGTAAAAACAATTTATACTTTACCACTTTTTCCTATGCTAACTCGGACTCATGCCCTCCACCGTCTTAAAAATTCGACTGAAATATAAGTATAGTAAAACACTAGCATTTTCTGATACTCATTATGAGTAAATAATTAACTTGTTGCAATCCGTCCTTTCGGCAAACATATTTTCGACAAATTATATTATTCAGTATAGCGAATTTTAGGTTAATATTCAATTGATAACTATTATAAATTGCAAAGTTGCGGCAATGAAATGAGCTGATGCCTGACAAAAATGAGAACCGATTTTGGACAAGATAAGGAATCATAAACACCAATATGTTCCGCCCAGATAACAGCTCGATAATTTTATCTTGCATCAACTTAAGACATTTTCCTTAAGTTGATGCTTTTTGACCACATTGGTGCCTGCCCCCACCACTCATTAAATCACACATCTTCAGATGGACTTTGTATGAAAAAAGCAGCTCCCCTATTTTTCATAGACTAACTGCTCAAACCTCTGGTTCCATATTAAATTTTAATTTTCTGAAATGTCTTCTGTCCGACTTAACTGCTTGCGAACATCACGTCCACGATACATAATTCGAACTATATACACTATTTCATTTTCATCATTTGTCTTATAAAATACCAAATAATTGTCCACCGGAAAGAACCGAAGTCCTCTGCTGTGCCATGGTTCTTCCTCATAAAGCCGGTTTCTATTCGGCATGGTGTCCAGCTTTCGAATAGCAGCCATAATTCGGTCTGTCTGTCCGGCAGCGTTCTCTGGAGCTAACAGTTCCTCTGAAATGTATATGAAAATATTTCTCAGATCTCTTTTGGCTCCTGCTGTATACATCACTTTATATTTCATATACCAAATTCCCGTTTCATTTCTTCTTCAACTTCATCTGCTGAATATACTCTGCCAGCTTTAATATCTTCCATGCCTTTTTCTATTTCTGCATCGAACTGTTCCTTTGTAAGAGAACCATATGCAACAGGTTCCTCATAAGCCGGAAGTTTCATTTCAAAAGGAATTCCTCTCTGGAGTACAATCTGTCTCAGAAACATTCCTACCGCATTGGACATTGGAATGCCAAGTCGATCAAGCACCTGCTCTGCCTGCTCTTTTACTTCAGGCTCAACACGTGCAAATACATTTGCTGTTCTTGCCATAGATATCGCCTCCTCTTTTTTCTTCATTATATTTCGTTTGATTGCTAATTGCAAGCAGTTTGCAAAAATACTGTGTACCATCAGTACTATCGACGAAATTAACAGACTTTATTCAGAAGCTGTCCGTAACAGGTCTCAAATAATGCCAGGCCGTACTTTCAAACGAAAAAAGAATAAAGCAAAGGGACGAACACACTTTAACAATCAAAAAGTTTCTTTTTGATTGAAATAAAAATTATACTAATTAATAGGACTTTCACGGAGTCCTTGTTATAAAGTGCGTCATTTTCTGAATTGCTTTATTTTCTAACTTCTATTTGATAACTTTATCTTGCATCAACTTAAGACTTGTTCCTTAAGTTGACGCTATTTTGACCACATTGGTGTCTGACACCACTGTGGACTCATTTAGCAGCTTACTCATCCAGCGCAGCATTTAACCATTGAAGAATATTTTTCTCTCCTGAATCTCTATACCACCATCTTATTATTTCGCACTTTTCTTTTGGCAATTTTCTCTTTATTCCATCTATTTTTTGTCTGTTAAATTTTTTATTTTCATCATCTATCAATATAGGAATGAAAGTATTTCCATTTTCTTTGCTTCTTTCGATCTCATACGAAACATACGGTCTCTTAAATGTATCTTTACTTATAAGTAGTATCGTAAAATTTGTCTTGCAAATATGATTATCTACCCATTTTTTTATTATATCTGGACTATCTGGCTTTTTTTCCTCTTGTATAACCGTAAACAAATTTGTCTTCTCACTATTTACAATATCTGTAATTTTCTTTGCAATTTCATTATCTGATTCATAATGATAACTAATAAATACTTTTATTCCCGAACGAGCTATTCCTGAATATATTTTTTCTTTTAATTCAATTTCTGTTTTTTCTTTGTGTTTTATCAAAAGATTTACAATTCCTTTTACCGCAATCGTTATTTTCCTTTCTTTTTCTAAAAACAACATCTCTTGATCATTTTTCTCCACAATCTTATCATATATTTTTTTCGCTGCAAAACCTGTCTTCTTGACTGGAATAATGTATTTTCCTTTTTCTGTCGCAATATCATATTCCTGATAGGTTCCCGAATTATTATCACCATATCCAAATACAATAATAGAACTACTACATTGTTCTATCATTCTTTCTCTTATATAATTTTTCGTTTCAAGGTTTTTGATTTCCATCATGCTGCTTATATGTATTTCATCATTTATAACATTACCATTTACTCCATTTTTGTTGCCTTGCAGTACCCCTGCTAATAAATAATTACCAACACCAGCACCAAATCCTGTATAAATATGAAAATTATTATTTATTAGCTCTTTTCCCAATGTGGTTAAAAAACTCTCTGCAGGGTTCAGATTAGAACCACCATCATCAATCATATCAAACGATCCATAATCTGATAATCTTTTTGGATCGATACAACCAGATATAAATACATTATTTGTGATATATTTATTATACAAATGATTTAACATCAATGTGATTTCATCGTAATCGTTAATCAAAATTGTCAAAATCCCATATTTTACCATTGCCGCAATTCTCAGTTCTTGATAATTACGATCTTGTATATATTTATCTATATTTTTCCGCTCCAGTTTATTATTTTCATTTAGATAATCTACTAATTGTACCTTTCGCATAAAGCAATAATGTGTCTGTGGCGACTTACCTGATAATGATTGTTTTGCAATACTTAAAATTCTTTCTAAATTCGGGTCGTTAAAACTAAAACCAATAAATACAAATGTTTTTCGAATAAGCTCTACAGATAATAACTTGGTAAACATTCCTCTAGTAAGATCATACTTCTGATAATCTTCCTTCGTTAATACCACATCGTCCGGAGAATCTTTATCTCCATGCATTTTGTATACCGCCACTTCTCGGCCTGCCTTATGATACTTAAAGTCTTCTTGCTTAACAAATCTCTGAAACTTTTTTCCTTGTTTACTTATTGCCTGCTCTATTACATGATCATAATTCGTTGTCCAATACTCAGATATCGGCATTTTAGCAAGCCAGTTTACATTTTCATTATTGCGTGGGACTTTGTCAAATGCGTCAAATACCAATGAATTCAACCCTTGTCTCCCGTATTTATCTTTATAATATTGTGCTGTTTCTGTCAAATCAATATTATCATCCAATCTCAACTGCTTACTTATTGGCTCTAACAATTTTTTCCAATTTACATATCCCGATGATACAGACAATCCAGCACCTGCAAATATGACGATATCTCCTTTCTTCATCTTTTGTGCAATCTGATCCAAGTAACATATATTCTGTTCTGTTATTGCATTTAAATTATCTTCTTCAATTATATCTCTATATCCCATGCTTTGTACCGCTCCACTTTAGAAAGATTTGGCAATTTACCTTTTCACAATATTGTACACAAAATTATATATGATTATTTTATCCAATGTTTGATTTCCTTTTATTGACTTTTGTTTATAACTCTTTCATGTGATATCTATCCTACTCTCTATAATACAATGAAACAACTAATCAAACAATGTTAATTGATATTCTTTCAATGATTTAACTACTTGTTCTTTTACCACATCTTCTGAACCCACTTCACCAAACAACAATGGTAACTCCGGATTATGCGCTTGAAAATCTTAGAAACTGTTTTTTGACTATAATTTACCTACCAGCAAAGGCTCCAATTTCGATAGGTATTATAAGCACCAATATCTATACTAGCGATGTATTTACATTCAGCACGCTGATTTAAATCCTTTGCTACTGTTAATTTACAATCTCCTAAACGTTCAAATAGCTCTTTGTCTATACAATGTGCATAAGAAACGCTTAACTGTTCAAATCCAATTGTCTCAGAACATGTATCAATATAAAATCCATATTCTTTTGCAATTTCAGAGAAATTTAATGGTACCTGACACTCAACAATTCAATGCCAGTTAGCTTCTCTAGCTTAACAACTTTTTCTTTCAATCCTGCTATCCCTTATAATATCAGGAGTTCTCATTTTATACTATTTTTAGGCTGGCACTTATTTAACATCTTTGTAACATATTTTATATATCTTTTTTATTTTCCTATTGACATGCAACAAAAAATGTGCGGTCACCTTGTTGTCCATCGGAACACCAAGGTGACCCTTAGTTTATCAAGGGAATTGTTTCCCCACGAATCAATTATTCCCATACTAAGGAGACACACATTTATTATGAACGATTATACATCAAATGTAAAACAAAAATTGAACTCTATCATCTCTGACATGTCGGAACATCACTGGCTCTTCCCAAATAATCCTGGACACAATTTCATGCGTCAGCACTAGGGCAAACTCTCTTTCTACGATACCATACGTCTTATTATCAGCATGGTAAAAGGAGAACTACCAATGATGAAATTATGGATTACTTTGACATGGATCCTGATCTTATTCCATCTCAGTCCGCTTTCAATCAACGACGTAGTCAGATTTCACTGTCTGCTTTTGAATACCTTTTTTCGGATCTCATCGACTATAAAGGATACAACCATATGCACTTAAATGGGTTTGTTGATGTAATCAGCAAAGCTTTTCTTGATATTGTAATTCAGCCAGGCCAGAAGCCTGATGAAAGGCAAGCCTTTCACATGATGCAAATAGGCTTTTGTACTTCCACAGTAAAAACCCGAGTTCCTAAAACAGGAAATCTATGCAAATCTGACACTCTATAATTTCGGAATCTTCATTGCTAACGAAGCCGCTGAAGAAAACAAGAAAAAGAACGGAAGAATGATAACAAATATCTTTACGAAATCGACATTTCTTCTGCTCTGAAAACAGCAAGAAAATTCTTTATTCATCGGGACTCCGATAAACCTATTGATATCATTAAGTTGATGTTGAAATGCGTCCATGCTGTAAAAGAAAAATACCGACAATTTGACCGGCCACTCCGTGGAATCAGCGCGATTCATTTCGGATATCGATTTCTGCCTTCATTCTACAAAAAATTTTTCCATTCCAACAGACTCATTACTTCTCTTGTTTCTCAACCTCTGCAAAGAACTACGTGATTTCTGCGGTTTTTCCAAAGTCCCTGATGCCTCTTTAATGTCTCGCTTTAAGCACGATTTTGAATCTTACATTAAGCTGATGTTCCAACGCATGGTTGATTATACAGAACCAATCTGTCAGTCAATTGATTCCTCTTTAGCTAAGATGCTTAGCTTTGATACTTCCAGCATAGAGCTTTATGTTACGGAAAACAATCCCAAAACCCTAAATGCACTTATCAAAAAACTTAAGGCTTTTTACAAAGATAAACCTGATGTCGCCCTTACAAAATGGCTTATTGACTTATGCCTTCACAGGCTGCCACCTGCCCTGATACCAAGCAGATGTATATCAACGGACACTTTTGTTACGCTGACAAATTCGCAATACTCACAAATGGATTAGGCGTTGTCCGACACATATCATTTGTTGATGATGCTGACTTTAAAGCTGCACATCCTGATCTTGTCGTTGAAAAGAAAATCGATTCTCCTGATGAAGATAAGTCAGTAGATGATGCTTCTTCATTAGTTCCTGTTTTACAGGATTTCTTTTCGCTCCACCCCATTTTTCATCCTGATACATTTCTTGGCGACTCTGCTTTTGATTCGGTCGATTTGTATGGAAAACTTTTTCATGACTTTCACTTTTCCAAAGCGCTTATTCCTTACAATCCTCGAAATGAAAATTCTTTAAAAAAAGTTGGTTACAATGCATACGGTTATCCAACCTGTCCTAACGATGCCTCACTTGCAATGAAATACTGTGGCAGTACCAAAGAGAAATGGCGTGCAGCCCTGCTAAAAATGGCAGAACCACTTATACTTATGAAAACATAGATTTACGTATGTTCCCCGGTATCCAGCGTGACAGAAAAGAATGGAATGACACTTATAAAATACGAGCTATCGTAGAACGTGCTATTAATCATTTTAAAATAAATATGTGTATTGCCGGAAGAAAAACAAGAAATCATACCACCACAAAATCAGATGTATTTCTTGCAGGCATCGCCAGCCAGCTGACTGTCATCATTGCTTATGCGATAAATTGTCCACAATACATTCGAAGCCTAAAACCTTTAATTGCCTGAAAAATATTCAATTGTCATAATACTTATTTGGGCTTATTAAAGTACGCCCAAAATCTGATGATTTATGTCAATTCAGAAATAATTCTGAATACGGTCCCCTTTTCTCTCCTTATATAGGGGAGAGTTATCCACAGGAACTAATAAAATCATTTATCAATTACTTATATGAATTCTGTTCTATAAATTTGTGCTATATTTTGACTTTGTTGATAATAACAATAATCCAATCTATTATCTTCTACTAACCTCTATGCATAAATTATATTGTATTTCTGTAAACTTTTCATGCTACATTCACCTGAGGATAACAATAATATTGTGTAGCTTAGACATTTAACTTTATATTTTTCAATTCCTTCTCCAAGCTTTTTAGTTCTCTTAATCTACTTGGAAATATATAATCTTTAGAAGCAAAAACACCACTCAATTGAAATAATGCGCTAGCAATGTATTTTCCTGCATAATCATCCAATCCAAATTTATTATAATAACGAATTGCATTTTTTGCATATACAAGTACATGATAATTTATCCTTATGTCCTGAGTAATACAAAATTCTAAAGTCGAAAATGATTTTTCAATAGTTTGTTTTAACATATCTAATTCTTCATCTGTATTTGCATTACTTTCTATGTTCATTTCAAACATAATGATTGCATGTGTATTCGCAATTGAAAATATCTTCTTCTTACATTCTGTATATGCCTGGTCTATCTGTTTCCAAGCCATGTCATAATCCTTTTTTCGTTGCAAGAACAAAGCATATTGTTGCCTTACATATGGTGAACCGTTATTTGCTAATACCTTTTCATAGAACTTCTTTCCATTTTTCAATGAAAATGCTTTCTGTGTCAAATCAGCATCATAAGCTCTTCTCTTAAAAATATCATATCTATAAACAATTTGACTTCCTACATTATCCAAGAACTTATTCATAACTCTAGCAATCATAGAATGACTCAATATATTAAAAGATTTTTCTGCAAATAACTTACTTCTCATTGCCTTATAGTCCTGACTACAACTGTAATTATCATCATCACTACTCTCAACAATTATCCTATTCATTTTGCCTAGTGCATATAAAATATCCTCATATGAATTAATACAATCACTAAAATAAAAATATAGCATATCCATAGAGCAAGGTACTCCACAAAAACTTGTATAATTGACAAGAGTAAATAATTCTAACAAATCAATTTTCAGGTTATTATCTTCATATACACTTAAATCATTAACATATGTCTTAATTCTATCTTGAATCTGAGTTGATGTCGCAGTATAAAATACCACCTCTAATAACGATATGTTACTATTTTGTTCCATCAAATCAAAAGCATCAGAACTTGATCTATTCATAGACTTGCATATTGTCTGAATATCATTTTTATTTAATTCACTTATATCGACTATTCTATCTGCTGATATGTTTAGAAACTGTTTCACATATTCATAATTTAATGCGCGCTCTGCTAAGACTAATTTAATATTTGGAGATTCTTTTAAAACATTTAACGCATCTATATTGCTATACAAATTGTCTATAAAAACAATAACCTGGTTATCATCTGAAACTAACTGAACAAGTTTTTCAGCTTCTTGCTTTATTATATTATTAAACCAAAATTTTCTTCCTTTTAATTCATCGGAAAAAGCCAACTGCATCAAAAGTGTAGATTTTCCACACCCAGGTATTCCCGTAATTAATGTTATATTTCCTTTTAAAATTGTGTCTAATAAAATTGAAAAATACGATGTC
>ULVW01020412.1_pt1 | contig 10735 bp, 11 predicted proteins | sample 1959801 | NCBI WGS metagenome assembly ULVW01 (sample SAMEA4835796, study PRJEB28245) | human gut metagenome | biome: gut microbiome; material: fecal sample | place: Denmark | collected 2008
GCCGTGAAAGACCTGGTGGAGTTTGCCATGCAGGGCGAAAAACTGATCAGCGGCACGGCCCATGCCGACAACTCCGCCCCATCGGTAATGGGCGGCATCGTGTTCATCCGCGGGTACGAACCCCTCGATGTGGTCAGCCTGCCCGTGCCGGAGGCGTTTTGTTTCTCGGTGGTGCATCCCCACATCATGGTCTCGACCAAGGCGGCCCGCGAGGTGTTGCGCAAGGAAATCCCGATGCGCGAGGCTGTTACCCAATGGGGAAATGTCGGCGGATTGGTTGCCGGTATCATGATGGGCGACATAGCACTCATCGGCCGTTCGATGCGCGATGTGGTGGTGGAACCGTACCGGAAAGGTTTTATCCCGGGCTACGATGCGCTCAAGGCCGCTTGCATGGCCGAAGGAGCCTTGGCGGTCAACATCTCGGGGTCCGGGCCTTCGGTATTCGCTTTGAGCGATTCGATCGAAACGGCTCAGCGGGTAGGACAAGCCATGAAGGTGCATTTTGATCGGTTGAACATCGAAAACGACCTCTATGTTTCGCATGTGCCGACCGTCGGCGCGCGGGTATTGGAGGGAGGAGATAAATAACGGACAGGAAAAAGAACGAAAATGAAATATTACAGTACGCGAGATCATGCCGCTCGTTACACGCTCAAGCAGGCGGCTTTTATGGGACTGGCACCCGACGGGGGGCTTTTCATGCCGGAGCGGACCCCGGCCGTCGACAAGGACCGGGTGCTCGAACTTTCGGAAGGCTCCTTTGCCGATCTGGCCGAGTACATCGCCGGGCTTTTCTTCGGCGAGGACTTGTCTTTGCAGCAGATACGCCGTATCGTGGAGGGTGCTTACCGTTTTCCGGTGCCTCTTCGCTACATCGGGGACGACAAGTACACCCTGGAACTCTTTCACGGGCCTACCTTTGCCTTCAAGGACGTCGGCGCAGGTTTCATGGGCCGTGCGTTGGGCGAATTGAATGAAAAGGACGACGATCTGGTCATTCTGACGGCTACTTCGGGCGATACGGGCAGCGCCGTGGCGAACGGTTTTTACGGGATCGAGGGCATCCGGGTCGTGGTGCTGTACCCCGAGGGGAAGGTGAGTGACCTGCAGGAAAGCCAGATGACCACCCTGGGCGGCAATATCCATCCGCTGAAGGTGCGCGGCACGTTCGACGACTGCCAGCGTATCGTCAAGGAGATCTTTTCCGATGCGGCTTTTCGCCGGGAAAAGGCCGTTACTTCCGCCAATTCCATCAACTTGCTCCGCTGGATGCCCCAGTCGTTCTATTACTTTTACGCGTGGGCACAGTGGAAAAAGACCACGGGCGAGGACGCCTCCGACATCGTAGTGCCGAGCGGGAACTACGGCAACCTTTCGGCCGGCATGCTGGCTGCCCGGATGGGGATGCCGGTAGGGCGTTTCGTCGCAGCTTCCAACGCCAACGACATTATCCCGAAATACCTGGAGACGGGGGTGTTTGAGCCCCGTGCGTCGGTGATGACCCTGGCCAATGCGATGGACGTGGGCAATCCGAGTAATTACGAGCGGATACTCGATCTCTACGGGGGCGACTTTACGGCGCTCACCGCCGGGGTGAAGGGGTATCGCTGCGACGACGAGGCGATCCTGGCAGCGATCCGCGAGCTGTACGAGCGTTATGGATATGTGTCCGATCCGCACAGCGCGGTGGGGTACAATGCGGCCAAGGCTTACCAAGTGCGGGGGTTCTGGCTTTCGACGGCGCACTGGGCGAAGTTTTCCAACGTGATCCACGAGGCGCTGGGGCGGGATTTCGATTTGCCGGAGGGCTTGCGCAAATTCTTGGGAAAGGAAAAACATTTCACGCCGATCGACCCCGATACGGCGGCTGTGGAGGAGTTCGTCCGGGGGGTGTGAAAGCCTCCGGGATTTGCTGAAAAAAAGCCTGATGTGAAGACATCAGGCTTTTTTGGAAATGTTTTTTTGCTTGTAAATATTGTCGCTTCACAAGTCTTCGCCTTGTGCTTGGTTATATACATTGTCGTAATACATTGTAATGTAGTATTCCCCTTGGAATTCTGATATCATGAACCAAACAGATTTTTTTGAGTATAAGTCCATCATGTAATTGAATGCAAATCTGAGGAGTTCGGATCGTAATTCTTCTGTTGGATTTTCTAGTTCTTCTTTTGTGTATTTAGTAGCCAGGATAGAAGCAATATCGTTAGAAATAGCAGTTGTATCTATAGTTTCTGGTTGCTGATAAAAATTAGCGTCATAACGTTTATTATGGACGGTCATTTCGTAAGGGATGTCTTCCTCGTCAGGGATCGTATAGTCCTCTAATGACAAGTATTTTGGATTGTTTTTGAATTGTTCGCAAAGGTTGTTGAATCTTATCTGGATGGATCTGGCATCGACTTTATTGGCATCGCATACCATAATGCGGTAAACCTTGTTTTTATTTGTGGCTACATAGACATGAACATCATGTCCATTGAATTCTCCCTCTAATATAGTTTCATCTTCATAGGTTAATTCACGAAATCCTTTGGCTTTGAGTTTTTGTATCATTTCAGATTTACTTCCATCAACAGGAATCCCAAGAAATTTGGTAACATCTTGTGCATTTACTGTTATTGAAAAGATGATCGTTAGAATGACAAGGAGATTTTTCATACTTTTATGTTGTTTATTTATAAATAGTGATACTTAATGTGTACAACATTGTCTTTGTGAGTGCTATAGACCTGATCGATAATAATAGATCCATTGCGATATAATTCATATATTTCAGGGAAGAGTTTCTTTACTTTCTGTATTTTTTCCCCGTAGTCGTGAATGTATGTTCTGTTTGTTGCACAAGAAGAAAAGCAAATACAGATTGCCATTAAAAGCAATAAAAGTAATTTTTTCATAGCGTTCAAGTTTTTTAATGTTTTCCCCAGTCCCTCGGGAAAACAGGTGTATAAAAAAAGCGTGGAACTGTTATGCCACGTCTTCATTTGGAGGTCGTAGGAAACCTGGGATACAGATGTGGTCAACAGCCCACGCAAACGCGTGAGAACCACTATGCCATCCTTGTATCCTGTCTGAAAATTTCCTACGTTCCCAAACGACAAGATGCGCATAACGCTTCTTTGTTTTTCAGTATGTCGGCGGCAAGCAAAATCCTGCCTGTCTCACAAAAGTAATGAAAATTCTCATAGAATATTTTTCCTCAATGTCTTTTACAAAAAAAACCGGCTCGCGCAGCGAGCCGGGGGGTTGTGTGGGAAGGGACGGGAGGCCGGTTAAGCCACCGTCATGATGTCCTTTTCCTTTTGCGCCATGATCGCCTCGCAACGGGCGATAAACTTGTCGGTGAGGCCCTGGATGTTTTCTTCGTATTCCTTGGCCAAGTCCTCGCTGACGTTCTCTACCCGGCGCACCGAGTTGTTGGCGTCCTTGCGGATGTTGCGGATGTTCACCTTGGCCGTTTCCAGTTCGGTGCGGGCCATGCGTACCAGTTCGCGACGGCGGTCTTCGGTCATCGGGGGAATGTTGATGATGATCATCTCGCCGTTGTTGGCCGGGGTAAAGCCCAGGTTGGCATTGAGAATGGCGCGGTCGATCTCGGAAAGCAGGTTGCGTTCCCAAGGTTTGACCGTGATGGTGCGCGGGTCGGGGCAGGCAATGTTGGCCACCTTGTCCAAGGCTGTGGGAGTGCCGTAGTATTCTACCATGACGCCTTCCAGCATCACGGGCGAGGATTTGCCGGCGCGCAGTTTGAGCAAGGCTTTTTCAAAGTGTTCTATCGAATTTTCCATGCGCTCGGAAGCGTCTTCTACGATCAGGTCGAGTTCTTCGTTCATCGTGTGTATGTCGCTGAGGGGTTCGTTATTCGGTTTTGGAAATATCTTTGTGAGCGGGGTTCAGTCGGTAACCAAGGTGCCGATCGGCTCTCCCGAGCATACCTTGTACAGGTTGCCGGGGGTGTTCATGTCGAATACGACGATGGGCATCTTGTTTTCCTGCGACAGGGTAAAGGCCGTCTTGTCCATGATCTTGAGGCCTTTGTCGTACAGTTCGTCGTAGGTGATGTGGTCGAATTTGGTGGCCGAAGGGTCTTTCTCCGGGTCGGCGGTGTAGATACCGTTTACGCGGGTACCTTTGAGGATGACGTCGGCCTGGATCTCGACGGCGCGCAATACGGCCGCCGTATCGGTGGTAAAGAACGGGTTGCCCGTGCCGGCAGAGAAGATCACAACGCATTTTTTCTCCAGATGGCGGACTGCTTTGCGTTTGATGAACGGCTCGGCAATGCGTTCCATTTCGATGGCCGTTTGCAGACGGGTCTTGAGGCCTTTTTCTTCGAGCGCTCCTTGAAGGGCCAGTCCGTTGATGACAGTGGCCAGCATCCCCATGTAGTCGCCCTGTACTCGATCCATGCCTTGAGCCGCTCCTTGCATGCCCCGGAAGATGTTGCCCCCGCCGATGACCAAGCCTATCTCGACGCCTTCCCGGGCGACGCTCTGGATGTCCTGGGCGTATTGAGCGAGGCGTTGAGGATCTATTCCGTAATTTTGTTCGCCCATCAGGGCTTCTCCGCTAAGTTTGAGCAGGATTCGACGGTATTTCATGGTGCGATGTGGTAGGTTCTTGCCACAAAGGTAAGAAAACCGTGTGTAATTTTGTTTTCCTTGCCGATGTTTTTCCCGCTCTTGGGCTTTGGGGGGGGCAAACGACATCGGCCGGGCTTTGCCCGGCCGATGGAGAAGTTCGAGGAAGGTGTTACACCCGTTATTGGAACATCTTCTCGCGCATTTCGACGTTTTTGGCGTGGTTGATCAGTTCCACCATGTTGTTGACGTTCAGTTTTTTGAGCAGTCGTGCTTTGTAGGTGCTCACTGTTTTTTCGTTGATGCCCAACTCCTCGGCTACCTGTTTGTTGCGTTTTCCGCTGGTAAGGAGCTTGAGTACTTCCACTTCGCGTACCGACAGGCGTTTGTACATCCGGCGCTGGGCTGCGGCAAGGCCGGAGCGTTTTTGGTACGCCATGCGTTCCGACAGTTTTTCCGAAAGGTAGATGTCGCCTCCTGCCACTTTGCGGATGGCTCCCAGCAATACTTCGATGGAGGTGGATTTGTTTACGTAACCCATGGCGCCCGATTTGAGGCAGTTGATGGCGTAGATCTCGTCAGGATGCATCGAATAGATCAGAACCCGAATGCCCGGGAATTCCTCTTTTACTTTTCGCAGAACCGTCAGTCCGTTGGCCTTGGGCATTTCCAAGTCGAGCAACAATACGTCGGTCTGGTGGTTTTCGTGCAGCAGTTGGATCGTTGTTTCGAGATCGTCCGTCGATCCGGCCAGGGTGATATCCGGTGTCTGTTGAAAGATCAGTTCGAGCCCTCGCCTGATTACCTCGTGGTCGTCCACCACTATTATGTTAATCATGTTTTTTGATAATTGCGTTATTTCTTGTTGTAAAGGTAGGTTTTTATTCAAGACAAAAATAATGTTTTATATAATTAATTTTTTGATTAAAACGAATGTTTTTTGATTATTAACTATTTTGTTTTACGACTTTGATTTTTCGGGAGATCTTGTTTGGTTTTGGATAAAAACGTTTTTTATCAAACCGGCAATCGTAGAGCCTGTGAAAAACTTGCAGGAAAAGCCTCTCCTTGTCGGGGAAAGAAAGAGCAAGCGCCAAATAAAAAGCGTTCCGGATTTTTCCGGAACGCTTTTTATTTGGCGCTTGGCACAGCGATTTTGCTTACTGGGCGACTTTCTCCAACTCGAATCCGACGTTGAACACCGTACTTTCGTTGACGATAGTCTCTATTTGGGGCAGCAATGCGGTGATGATCCCCCCGATCGACGGATCGATCTCCATGCCGGCCAGCAATTGTTTGACCACAGGGAGAGCCTGCAGCAGGAACGCCTTGTCCAGATAAACGGCTACGCCCGTGGTGGTCTTTTTGAAGTTCAGCGGCACATAGACCATGCCGTTCTTTACTTCGAAGAAGCTGGTGATGATCTCGCCGTAACCTCCGGGGATCATGTTGATCATTTCGGCATCCACCACGAACATTACCTGGCCTTCCGTCATGTACCAGCGGATGGCTCCTTCGGGGATCAGTTCGTTGGGGATTTGGATCGGTGCTCCGTTATTGGCCGGGTCGAGTACCAGCAGGGCGATGTTGCCATCGGCCTGGAATTCGAGATATTGCAGAGCCGAGAAGTATTGGGCGGCCATCATCCCGACAAGTCCCCGGATGGAGGTTACGAATTCCTCGGGCGCCATCGTTCCGTCTCCGAACTGAACGGACTCTTGGGCGGTTTCCATTTCGAGCAAGATCGTAGGTACCTGCATCTGGGGATCTGCGGCTATTTTCCACTGACTGCCCGCGAGGTCGCCCAGATTCTTTACCGTTACGGTCAGGTTCATGCCTGTCCCGTCGATTTGTCCGGATACGGAAACTTCCCGGTAGGCGTCTTTGGCACTTCCGGAAATGTTGTACGGAGTGAGGGAACCACCTTCGCGGGTCGAATGGGAAGCCGCAGCCGCAGTGCTTTTGGAGATAGTCAGCGAGGGGAGGGTAAATTCGTCAGCGCCCAATACGACGTTCTTCAGGATCATCTGCATGTCGGACGAGGAGGCTCCTTGCATTTCTACCGAGGCATTGCCCGAGAAAGGAGCATTGTTCAAGGCGAGGGTCAAGTCGCCCGATTCGGTATCATATACGCCCGTTACGCCCTCCTGGCTGATGCTCAGAGTCATCTTTCCGCTGGCAATCTTCCCGGAGATCGTTACCTGGTTGCAGTCGGTGCTGGCATCGGCGGCAAAAATACGGTTGTCGTATTCATCCACCCGGAACTGGACATCGTTTACCGTGTAGGAAGCCTGACCGAGAATGATGTTTTTAGCCACGAGTGTCATGGCATCGCGATTGTCGCCCGAGATGGTTACCGACATGTTGGCGTCGTCCAGCAGTACATTATTGACTGCTACGGAGAGGTTGCGGCCTTCGTACGTGCCGGGGACTCCTTCGAGCGTTTTGTCCTCTTCCTTGGAGCAGGCTACGGCAAACAGTGCGGCGGCAGCCATCAGCAGGGAGTGCAAAAAGGTCTTTTTCATACGTTTATAGCTTTGCTTTTTTTCAACTGCAAAGATACCTTTTTCTCCGTTTTAAAACGAGTTTCTCTTGAGTTTAACAGAAAAGACAAGATCCGATCGGTTTCTGCAAGGGGTCTTTTGGACTTCGGCAAAAGTTCGGCGTCGGTCCAGGGAATGGGAGCGCTTTATCCATAGAGCCGGAAAGGAGGGATTTTTTAGAGGGCTTTTTTATCGAGAGATTTGGATCGACTCCGGGGGGCGAGAGAGAAGGGCATGAAAAAAGGCCCTTGAAGAAGGGCCTTGGAATATCTGATAAGTGGAATCTTATTCTCCGAGTTGCTTGTCGTTGGAACGATACGTAACCAAGCCGCCCTGATAGTTTCCTTCGCCACCTCTGATCTCAAGACGAACACCCAGCGGTTTTGCATGAGCCAAAACGTCGCAGTTGGTGTACTTGGTGTAAGTGTGCGAACCATCAGCTTTCAAGCTGTCAACGGTGTATTCAGCACCCGAAGCGGTGAAGTACTTCATGTCTACGCCGTCGCTTACGTAGTCAACGGTTACAGCGATCTGATAACCCCACGTAGAAGTTACTTCAGGAATAGAGTCTGCCTCGTACTTCAACTGCGTGGCAGATACGGCCGTTACCTCCAAAGGTGCTGCGGAATACGACAGCGTCGAACCGTTGAGCCAGTTGTTATTCGCGCCCGTTCCATGTTCACGAATAGTCAACGAACCCTCATAGAGGCCTGCGCAGTCGTACGTCGTGTAGTCCAGACTGTCGTCATCCGAGCATGACGTCAGTGCGAACACAGCACACCCTACGAGCAAGGCATTTTTTAGCAAAGTAAGTTTTGTTTTCATTTTTGAATTCGTGTTTTTATTGTTCTTTAAAATAGGACTTCTCTTAGCAAGACAAAAGTAATATAAAATATCCACTAAATACAAAAAAAAACGACTTTAACATTTAATTTTTTCTAACAAACCCCTAACTGTTCATCGAGATGAGGAATTCTTCGTTGTTGATCGTGTTTTCCAGACGCTGTTTTATGAATTCCATGGCCTCGAGAGGATTCATGTCCGCCAGCATTTTCCGCAGGATCCACATCCGGTTGAGCACGTCCTTGGAGAGTAGCAGGTCGTCGCGGCGCGTACCCGAAGCGATCAGGTCGATGGCCGGGAAGATGCGGCGGTTGGACAGTCTGCGGTCCAGTTGAAGTTCCATGTTGCCCGTGCCTTTGAACTCCTCGAAGATCACTTCGTCCATCTTGGAACCCGTATCGATCAAGGCCGTAGCGATGATGGTGAGCGATCCGCCGTTTTCGATGTTGCGTGCGGCGCCGAAGAAGCGTTTGGGTTTGTGGAGTGCATTGGCATCGATTCCTCCGGTGAGGACTTTTCCCGATGCCGGGGAAACGGTGTTGTAGGCCCGTGCCAGACGGGTGATGCTGTCCAGCAGGATCACTACGTCGTGTCCGCTTTCCACCAGGCGTTTGGCCTTTTCCAGGACGATGTTGGCTACCCGGACGTGTCGCTCGGCGGGCTCGTCGAAGGTCGAAGCGATCACTTCGGCCTTCACCCCCCGCTGCATGTCGGTAACCTCCTCGGGACGTTCGTCGATCAGCAGCATGATCTGATATACTTCCGGGTGGTTGGCGGCGATGGCATTGGCGATGTCCTTGAGCAGGATGGTCTTACCGGTTTTGGGTTGGGCGACGATCATGGCGCGCTGTCCTTTCCCGATCGGGGCGAACAGGTCGATGATGCGCGTGGAGGTGGTGGCGTTTTTCCCTGCCAGGCGGAATTTTTCCTGGGCAAAGAGCGGGGTGAGGTGTTCGAAGGCGATGCGGTCGCGTACGAACGAGGGCTCGCGGCCGTTGATCCGGATCACTTTTACCAGCGGGAAAAACTTTTCCCCTTCTTTGGGCGGGCGCACGATGCCCCGCAGGGTGTCGCCCGTTTTGAGCCCGAAGAGCCGGATCTGGGATTGGGAAATATAGATGTCGTCCGGCGAAGCGAGATAGTTGTAATCCGAAGAGCGGAGGAAACCGTATCCTTCCGCACCGATTTCGACCACACCTTCGCATTCGATCAGGCCCTCGAATTCGTAATCGGGTGAAAAGTAATTCACCGTTTTGTGGTCCGGTTTGGGGAGGTTTTCCCCCGAGGGATTGTTGGCGGAGGTGTTGGGATGATTGTGCGGGCCGTTTTTACCCCGGTGTTCGGGTGCAGCCGTTTGGGCGGCTGCGGCTTGTTGTTGTTGCTGTTTTTGCTGTTCCATCCTCCGGCGAGCCATTTCCTGTTGCGCGCGCAGGGCTTTGATCTGACCTTCGCTCATGGGTGGCTTTTGCTCTTGGGTCGTGGATTCCGGCTGAGGGGTTTCTTCCGCGCGGACTATCCGGTTGCGCCGAGGGCGAAGCACCCGGCCGTTTGCTTTCTTTTCCGGATGTGCGGGTTGCGCGGCGGTGTCCTGAGGCGCCTGGGGCGTTTGCGGTTCTGCCGGAGGATTTTCCGGGGCTTCGGTCTGTGCGCGGAGGACTTGCAGGATGTGCTGCTGCAATTCGCCTTTTTTCAGATAACGATAGCGGGGGATCTCCATCTTGGCTGCAACTTCTTGCAGTTGCGGGAGTTTCATTTTTTCAATTTCTTCTGTGGTCCACATACTTTTTCAAACGGTAAATACAATATCTGCACACGATCTGCACATGCGCAGACAGCCATCAGGGATTGCTTTGGAGTATCTCTTGCCAGTAAAGTAAACGATAAAAAGGTTGATTTACACTGAAAGGAAAAGAGAGACGCCCTCCATCCACCGGAAGACAGGACAAATTTATAAAATAATTTGTGAATGAGCGAAGGGGAAAAAAATAATTCTTATATTTGAATAGCGTTTAACCAAAATATCTACGACTATGCTGCTCAATATAACGACTATTTTCGTAGCATTGATCGCCATCTACCTCGTGTACGATATGGTGGAATTGATCAAGGCCCGTCAGTTTTCTTTGGCGCGTTCGCGCACCTATGCGGTCCTGTTGGGGCTGTTGATGTGCGGACGGATGATCTACGGTTATTTTACTGCGCAGCCGGGTGCGGAAGAAAGCTCGATCCCCAACCGGGGGCTTTTCGTGATCTGTACCATCGGTCTGGCGGTTATCTATACGCTCATCGACTTGATCGTCGCTTTGGTCAAAAAACGCGACGACACGAAATTCGTACGGCGCAAACTGACTTTTTTCGTGTTCATGGTCGTTCTGCTGATTTTCTACATATGGATGAAGAAATCACTGGGTTGAGCCGATGAGTACCAAAAGAATCGTCCTTTTCGTCCTTTTGGCCCTGGTGCAGGCGGTGGTGTTCGTCTGGGGACTCTATCTGGGGATTACCGAAGGGGTGTTGTCGGGCTATCTCTCGGCCGCGGCGATGGCCTTGGCTTTTGCGGCAATGGCTTACGATGGGCACAAGATCCGCATCAAGAAGCGGTTTGAAAAGAAATAATCTTGCGGCTGTCCTGCGGGAGTTGTGAGTTTCGCAGGGCCGGTGAGACGTAAAAAAGAAACCCTGTACACACCTGGTTGGAAGATCCCGGCCAGGTGTTGTTTTTTTGTTGAGGGCAAACGCAAGGGTGTAAGAAAGCCCCGCCGGGTA
>ULVW01081501.1_pt1 | contig 10710 bp, 6 predicted proteins | sample 1959801 | NCBI WGS metagenome assembly ULVW01 (sample SAMEA4835796, study PRJEB28245) | human gut metagenome | biome: gut microbiome; material: fecal sample | place: Denmark | collected 2008
GATTATATTTCAACGATAATAGTAATATTATGTATGGAATGCCCACAAAAGAAACAACAAAAGTAACAAATCCACTTACAATTATTATTCTATCGAAAGGGATATTTGATATACAAAACAAACCATCTATAGTAGGCCATACAGCACTCATTAAATACAAAATAAAAATAAGACTCCAATGAAATCGGCATAATTTAGGATCATATCTATAATGTCTGTCAAGTCCGCGAATTGGATCTAATTTTTTAGATTCGTCAATATATTTAAACGTACCTATCCTAGGAAATACAAAATAGAGCACTATATAAAATACTGTATAAAAAAGGAATGTTTTCATCTCATTTTTGTAAAAATTTATACCCACGAAGTTAATATTACTTTGACCATAAAAACCAAGAATATCCTACAGACAATAAACTACTTCCGCCTGAGCTCATGTTATTTGATAAAATTGATCCATATACATTGGAATATTGGCCAATATTAGTTGCAACCTTTTCTACACCAATTCCCAAGTTCAGATATGGATTTACAAAGTATGAATTCAAATTTGATGAAGATTTTATCAAATAGTGCAGGGAGTGTTGGCCCCATTTTATTGGCAAGCGATTCAGCCGGTCTGTACTCCAAAATTTCATAGGCAGATTGTCCGCCAAGTGCATTTGCTTGGGATTTCAGCTTTTCTTTGCATTTAGCATAAAAATCATTTGCGGATTTTAAATCTGAAAAGTAGCTGCGTTTGCGAGTGTTTCCATTTATCTCATAATACACTACGATATAGTTATAATTCAAATAGTTTTTCATCAATTTCCTCGGCGGGTATATTCTTACTCGTGTGTTCATAATCTGAAGTTTTATCTATAAGCGTTCAGATTTTAAAAATTTAAAACGAAAGTTTCAGAAACGGGATATTTTTGGTATTATATGCCATCAAAATCCATGAGATAACGAGTTTGCTCCATATTGAAAACATGTAATACATTAACGCTGTGTAAAAACAAAAACTTTAATTAAAGTAAAAGAATAGCCTACCTCTCTTCCGTAAAATCGTACAGTGATACGGAATTTGCCACTGAGCGGAGCTTGTCCATGCAGTTGCGGAGGGGATCGCTATTTTCGGGCTGTTGTGGGTTAGGAGATTTTACAAAAAGCCTTTCAAGTTGAACCGGGCTTTTGGTCTTAAAGCCGTTTGCAAGTTTTATTACTGCGTATCCCGTAGGGAACTCCTCCACGTTAAGCGGTACCTTTTCCAAACCGTTTGGGAAGAAGCCAATACTACTGCCCGAAGAAAAGAGATTCATTTCGTCAACAAGCGCTTTTACCTCCCTTTCCTCAGAGCGGAAAATAAAGCGGTTGTTAAAATTTAGCATCAGCTGTTCGCGGTTTGCCCTGCCAACTGCCATATCAAGCGATACTAACCCCTGGGTAGCGGCCACCACAAATCCTCCCTTGCTTCTAATCGTTTGCAAATTTACTCCATCTCCAAAGCGGCCGCAACTTGCCAGTAGCGGGTATTCGTCCATTATTATCCCAGCAAGCCTCTTAAAATTTTGCCGCTTTTGTATCGCCCTGTAATAGCCGCCCTTTAGAAGCTTTGCCACAACTGCCGCCGAAAACCCGTCAACGCATGCAGGAAAGCTTACCACCGCGATTTTTCCGCCTTCAATAAGCCTGTCTAAGTCAAGCCTATGCTTGCCAATCTTACTCAATAATCCTTCAACAGATGGGTTCGTAAAGGCGCTTAACAGGTTGGATATTGTGCTAGTCTCATTTGACTTTGTACGGCTATCAAGGCTCTGCCACTCCAAGAACACCCCTCTTAGCCTTTCCAGCCTGCGCTTTAAAATTTCGTACTCTATGCGATGTTCACACGTTTTGCTCAGTATATCTTCTATTGCCAATTCAAATTTGCCAATTTCATACAAAAGCTCATTCATGCGGCTTAAAAAATTAAAAATTTCATTTAGAAAATCCTCTAAGCATGGGGTATCATACTTAAATAGTACATATTCTAGCACGCATGTTATTCGCTTTCGCAAAGCGTGCTGCCAGTAGCGCTCCCCCTCTTCGGGAACTACCTCCAATATGCTTTCTGCAAATTGAGACAGCTTTTTTAGGGAGTCAAAGCCACAAAGCGGATCGTAGTAAAATTTCCCGTCCGGAGAAAAATCCAATACATCAGTATCCCTGCCGCACTCATTAGCCCAACTTCTAATTTTTTCTAAAGTGCCGTCGCCTTTAAAATCAAATACGATTAGGGCGATTTTTCGCTCTTTGTCATCTGCCTTATAGCGGATTAAGTCACGCAAGAGCACATTGCATGAGGTGGTCTTTCCGCTGCCCGTTGAGCCTATAAAAATCGTGTGCTTGCAAAGCACATCTTCGGAGATTTCCACAACTCCGCCATTAAATCCAATTCTTGCGACTATATCGTCTTTCATAAAAAGACGTATCAGAGGGTCAAAATTTAATCACCTGCAAGTATATTGAGTGGGGTATATCGAATATTTTTTAGTTCATCATGTATAAATCCTATACTGAATGATATCATGAAAACCGAAACAGAAAAATTAAACGACAACAAGAACAAGTCCTCCAAACCGGCAGGTTCAACAGAAAAATACCCACAGAGATGTATCGCGGCTTTTAATTGTATTAAGGAGAAATTAAAAAATACGAAAAAAGTCACAAGGTATGGGATAATCCTTAGTTTGATGAATAAGCACAAGGATGACGACATCTATAAGGCAGTATTGTTCAAGCTGTGGCGCAGTAGAAACAAGGGGAAGACATCCTATCGCAAATTTGTAGAAGTAGTGGGGGATTTTTACGACAGCGGCATGTATTCCAGAATGATACGCTATTGTGATTTTATACAAGCACACAGGGCGTTCGTAAAGTACCCGGAATCTCTTCTCCGGAGTTTTTTGTCCAAAACCCGCAAGTTGGAAAACCGAGAGCAAATATATAAGCAAGCAGAAGAATCATTGAAAGGCGAATGCGTAAGCAGCAGTGCGCTAAGGAAAAAGCTCAAGGTGTTAACATATTCGTATATACCATCCATGCCGAAACCTAGCAAGGAGGAGATGTTTTTTGAATATTTTGATAATGTATCCGATAATGAAAAGCTCCGTATGATAGGTAAATTAGAGGCTTATTTAAGGAAAGTCCGCGCGAGTTTGAAAGTGGGGCAGAATGAAAAAGAAGAAGATTCAAGTTCGGGTGGCTCGTATAAAAGCACGGAGAAAACGGATGATAGCGGCGCGACTAATGATCCTTCAAAAGCATCCCCAACTGAGGTTGTTATAGCAAATTCTACCGGAATAGCCGAAGATACATCAAATTCCCAAGACAAAGAAGAGGATAATTCTCATAGCGGCTTAGATGAAATGTGGGAGAATCTTGGACGCGAATATGCAAAACAATTAGCACAGGATGCCCAATACGATGATTATACGGAAGAGATGTATAACAAATTTATGAACGATAAACCAGAAGCACAATGTGCTGAAACCTCCGAGACTGACAATACAATTTTCAGTTAGGTTACGGCAATTCTGGAAAAGATAAAATACGAGTCATTAGATAGGAATATTGGCGCCAGAAAAATAATTGCCATATTTGACAACCTTGAAGGATATAAGCAGTACAAGGACAATCCGCACAACTATGACGTGAAGATAGCTTGGGATTTGGTAAAAGGTGAAATTTCACCGAATATCCTAATAGGAGTAACAGAATATATTGGGTTTCGGGAGCGTATGAAAGCTAGTTCCTTCCCGGGGAAAACTGTCTAGACAGTTTTTTCTTCTGTCACCATAAAGGCAATACCTACAAAAAAATATACCATTACGAGGGAAGCGCAAAGGCGCTTCTTTTTTTTGTAAATTGGATAAGATAGGTCGCTACAGGGGATAGCCAAAAAAATACAGTGTTGGGTCAATAAAATAGCCGGTGCGGCTATTGCCGAATTTGGAGTGGAAATAATCTGCGGCAAGGTCGCTTAACTTTACGAAGTCGCTTGCTGAATAATGGCATTGGTAGGGGCTTGGGATATGTCCCTTTCGGGCCCCTTGGACCGAAAGGAGTTAGTGTAACACTTAGGCGTCCATTATGGACGCCGGCAAACAATCCTTTGTTTTTTCGCCGCGTAGCGGCGTTTTGCGCAAGCCGGTCTGCGCAATTTCACAGCAGGAGAATATTCGCCGCGTAGCGGCGGCAGTGCCCTTGTTGGAGCTTGAATAGGAATTCCTATGCTTATATGTATGAATACATTTAGCACTATCAAATCAAAGCAACAGGCAGAGAATTATTTTTCAGAGGAATTGCGGCAGTATTTTGACGGCTCTAATATAAAGGGTAGACTTATAGAGCGTCTTGGACTTACAAAGAATATTCCGTCAGAAAAAATTTTTACGGCCATACTTAATAACAAGCACCCCGTGACCGGAAAAAAGTTGCGTCCACGTGAGAGCAAAAGGCTTTTGTTTTCCTTCTGCTTTTCGGCACCGAAACCTCTTTCAATACTCGCCATGTTTACAGATGATAAGAGACTGTTTGATGCTCACCGGAAGGCCAGCAATATAGCGGGCGATTGGCTGGAGAATTTTGCGGAAGTCAGGAAGCGCAAAGGCGGGAGGACGGACAGCGTTTTGACGGGAGAGACCCTGCGATTTAGTTGTGAACATATGCTAAGCAGAGCTGAAGATCCCCAGCTGCACTCGCACGAGGTATTTTTTAACATTACTTACGACAAAGAGCTTAACGCATTTTACGCGCTTGACCCCGGTCAAATGGGTACGCGGTCAAAGTTGGCTACCCACATATACCGCAATATTTTAACGCGCGAGCTAAATAAGATATCTGTTCCGGCATACATAGATGAAAGCGGCAGGGTAAAAATCTACGGAATAAGCGATAAGCTTTGCTCCTACTACAGCAAGCGCTCAAAGGAAATAAACAAATATGTAGAGGATTACGAGAGGGCCCACCCGGGACAGAAATGTGGCAATAGATTTAGGGCAAAAGTTGCGAACGCTTTTAAGGGAAAGAAATTAAGCATCGCGGAAGAAAATCTGGCTATTGCAAGATTTAAAGAGGAGATTGAGGATGCAAACTTGGATGAAGAATTGTACAGAATTGCCAATATAGAAAAAGGATATGTGGATTCTCTTTGGGGTAAATTAATTTCTTCATTAACTAAACGCAACGCGGATAAGATTGTCAGCATATATGAGAAAGGTATATCGCAAAAGCGCGGCTGCATAAACATGTACGATTATCTTATGGGGGCTTTGATATGCGCGAAGGCTGAAGTCTCCTACTCTGAAATAAAGGAGGCCGTGAAAAAGCGTCTCAATGCCCGTGAAATTTCCCAATACAAAGACACAATCATTCTAAAATCGAATGACGCTGTGCGGAAAGAAATAATAAAAATTCTTCCGGAGCTCAAAAATATAATGTTGCAATACCCCCTTAGCAGCAGTCAAAAAGCGGCAATAAAAAATTTGCCACATGCGAAAAAGATTTTGGCCGATTCGCATCCCGTCGTTGAAATTAAGGAAAGTGAATTTGGAAGCGCCACGGGCGATATGGCGTTTATTTCAAAATTAGTCGTAAACGGTGGTACAAAAGCCTATTATTTAAATGCAAGCCGCAAGATAAAGCGCAAGAAAACGGGTGCGCACTATGCGGAGGCGCTAAAATTTGAAAAGCTTGGCTCTGTTGAAAATGGATCGCTAATCATAGTTGATAATGCAGATTACGTTGACAACGACCATATGCTGGATCTCCTGAAAACATCAAGAGATCGCAGATGCAAGATAATCCTGCTAACGTGCGAAGGTTTAAAAACGGATCCCCGCTTGCATGCGATTGACGCTGTTAGAGCGCAGGCCGTGAAAATGGCTCCGCCCGTTCCTAAGGCAATTAGAAAGGATTTTAAGGATTTGGCGAATGCTGTGCGAGATTACCGCGTATTCTACGGCAATTTTAAGGAGGCTGGACTGGATATGAAGCTCGTTTTTCTGAGCGAGAAGTCCAGAGACGCCTTTGTTAAAAAGTACGCCGAATTTTACAATGCAGAGCTTCCGGATTACGGCATTTACCCGAATATAAATATTGAGGATACAAATTATTACCTCTTTGCGCAAGATGGAGAAGATACGGGAGAGGCCGAAAATAACTTGGCAAAACAAGGCTTAAGCGTGCATGTTGCTAAATTTTTTGCTCCCGAACACAATATTCCGCCCATATATGCCAATATGCCAATTGGCAGATATCCCGCAGCGCCTGTGCAAAACAAAACGGGAACTCTTGAACGGAAATATACCGGAATTAATGCAAATCCACAGAGTGGTAAATCTAAGAGCAATATGCCTATTCAAAAGCCACTTGCAAGGCAGGGTTTACAGAATATAAAACCGAATCAGGCGCTTAACCCTCCAATTTTGCACAGGCCACAGGGTAATGATAAATTGCAAGACTTAACCAATGCGGGCAATAGGAATTCTCCGCCTGGCGATAGTAATCATTCAAGACCAGGCAGTGCAGGGCAAGCTCCAAAAGCGCGTGGATTCCCCGAAAGGGACATCCCGCATTATCCACCACAAAATACTGGTGGAGCAACACAGCCTCCAAGTAATGCGATTGGAAGGTCCGATTCAAATGAAATAGATAAACCCCAAACTCAATCAGGCAAGGATTCCAGAAATAAGGCGCCAAAGGATCCTCCACCCCCGGACGATTTTTGGGACAGATAGAGGTTCAATAAACAATGTATATAATAAGAATGAGTTACTTGCTTGTTTTCAATTATATAAAGAAAAATAGCGATATATTAAGGGCGCATTTGAGAAGCGCATTTTCATTTTTCGAACTTGCTTGTTAGTGCTTCCAATGTTGCATTTGATAATACTTCAATATCGGGAATGAGCAGATACTTCCATGCTTTCCCGCCATTCTTCAAAGCGTGGTCGGAAGCGTAATGGCACCAAAGTTTTGCTGCACTTGCCTTGTTTTGAACACTTGGGTCGCTCAGTTCACTTTTCGCCTTAATTTCAACGAGCAACATTTGAGAGTTGGTTTCTACAATAAAATCCGGTTCGTATTCTTTCCCTGACTCATAGAAAATCATAATATCGTTTGTTGTGGGCTTGAACCAGCGCAATACTTGCGGTGAATCTTCCAATATTGCGGAGAATCTGCGCTCCGGATCGGAGTCAAAACTCAATTCGGGGAAGAGCGATTTTTTGTAGCCTACAAACAGGTAGTTTCTTATATCTTTTTTTGCGAAGGCGGGATTTCTAAAATTTAGTTTTTGAGAATCGTCTGTATATTTGAAGCTTTTTGAGGACGCTATTTTAAAGCCTTTTGATACAGTTGCTTGATATTCTATTTGTATTGTTTCTTCATGCTTGAATAGTTCGTCATGTAGGAGCTTTGCAATTTCTCTTCTATTAAAGAGGATAATTTTTTTGACTTCTGCTTCGTCATTCTCATACGAGCGCACAAAATCTGCGTATTGTTTTGCGATTGAATTTATTACTGCGTTGTTGTCATCGTATGGGATATCGTCTAAGTCCATTAGGGCGCTTACGATATTTCGCTCTGGCGTTTCCTCGTAGTCCAATTCTTCCGCTTCTAATGTGAAGGCAAAGTTGCTCTGAAGCTGTCGAATTGTGATGTCGCGGCTTACTCTGCTGAATTTTTGCAAAGAAGAGGTATTTAATTTAAAATCTGAGAATTTTCTGCGGCTTTCACCTTTGGGAGTGATAATTACGCGCGGGATATTTATAGTTGTTTCTTGTACAAGCCCGATAGTGTTTTGGACAGTTTTTTCTATATCGGTCTTTGACATATCGTCCAGATTCATTTCTGTTTGGACCTGCGAACGTACCAATCTATCTTTTACTTCTTTTACTATGCGCTCTTTGACTTTTTCGTCAGACAGTTTTTCCACGCCTGCGAGGTTTTCAAAATTTGATGCAATTACTTCTTTTGTAATTCGCGCTATATTTTTTTCGCTTTCTGATTCAAACTTATGCTTTTCAGCGGCGCGCTCGATGATAGACTTCTCTTGCGAAACTCCCGAAACTGGGCACTCTTCTCCTTCTTGAGAAGGCGCTATTTCTTGAACCGTTGCATTTATGACCGCATCTATTGGGTTTTCAACTTTAACTACATTGGATCCTCTTTCGGGGACATCTATGCCAACGATTACCGTTTTGCGGATTAGGGAGTTCGGGTCGTTTGCGTAATCTACAATTTCTTGGAATTTGTCGTGCGATACTATTGTGAGAGTATCTACTTCGGGCTCTCCGGTGCGCTTTCCGTAAGGCAAACGCAAGCCTCTGCCAATGGATTGTTCCACCAAAGTTTTAGAGTTCGCCGCCCTTAGCGGAACAATCGTGTACAGGTTTGTGACGTCCCAGCCCTCTTTTAGCATGTTGACGTGTATTACGATTTCCACGGGGTTGTTTGGATCTTCGACCGTTAGCAGCTTGTTGATATTTTCGTCTTTTTCGGCACCGGAAGTCGCGGAGTTTATCTCAAGGATTTTCCCCGCATAGCGGCCCTCGAAGAATTCGGGAGTTTCCATATAGCCTTTGAGTTCTGCCGAATGTTTCGTGTCTGTTGCGACAACAAGTATGAAAGGTTTTACGGTTTTGACGCCTTTGTTGTCGGCGTAAATTTGTAGGCTTGCCTTTCTTGATTCATGAATGCAGACGGCGTCGTGAAGCTTTATTTTTTCGAGCTCGTCGGCTGAATACTGCTTTGGGTTAAAATTCTCGCGGGTTGCCACGGCGGGTTCTTTGACATAGCCGTCGCGTATCGCGCAGGCGAGCGGATAGTCGTAAATGACATTTTTAAATGGCACGGACTTCCCGTTTCTCTCCACTTGCGGAGTTGCCGTAAGCTCAAGCCCCAAGACGGGTTTTAAGTCGTTTAGGGCTTCCCAACCCGCCGACGCCCGATAGCGGTGGGATTCGTCCATAATCACCACAAGATCTTCTTTTGAGGCGAGAAAGTCGAAATAGCTTTCGCCGATTGTTTCAATCAGCCTGCGCACACGCGCAACCGAGCGCTGGGCGTCGTCCTTAGCAAGTTTTCCGCCATCTTTTGCGGTGATTTTTGCAATGTTAAAAATATTAATTACAACTTTGGAAAACAGGTTGCCTTGCGCTCCAAGTCCGCTTTCGTAATTGTCTCCCGTGACGATTTCCGGCGGATTCTGCGCGAACTCGCTTATTCCCTTAAAGACGTATTTTGGGGTATTCGGGGTGAAATCTTGATGAAGCTTGTTGTAAATGGTTAAGTTGGGGGCAACCACAAAAAAGTTTTTTACGCCATAAAACCTGTGCAAATACGCTATGAACGCCCCCATTAGGCGCGTTTTGCCGACGCCCGTCGCCAAAGAAAAACAAAGCGACGGAAACGCCCTCTCAAAATCCTTCACCGACGGGAACTCGCTTTGGATTATTTCCAAAATCTGCTTTGTATCTGCGCCCTTTGTGAGGTTTGAGATCTCCAAGACCCTGTCTAAAATTTTCAGGCTATCCCTCTGCGGCTCCCGCAGACTCAGACGGTTTGCAATCGTATTTACGTCTTGAATGCTCATTTGCTTTTCTTCTTCTTTTTAGAAATTTCTTTTTCTAAATCTTCAAGCTCTTTTATGTCTTCTATATCGGCCGCGATGGCTTCTTGAATACGCCTGTTTTTGTCAAATTCTTCATATCGTTCTTTTACGATTTCCTCCATATGGTCTCGGCTTACACTACCGTTGCCATTTAAAATGGGGAAGTCATTAAAAGCCAAGAGACTGTCAACGGATTCCTTCCAATAATCCATTGTTATTGTTTGTAGACGCCTTACTCTTAGCTCGGCAGAATCTAAGAATATGTTTACAAGACGATTTAAAGTCTCTATTTCTTCCGCTGTTAAATAATTCTTTGCAACTAAGATATCGCCCTTGCGTACAATAGAGCCTTTCCATGATGTAAGATTCATATTGGGCTTTTGAGGATCTGCGCGTGTGACTATTATCTCGGCGGCAGTTTGCAAGGTCACTGCATACAACAATTTGTTTTGCACTTCTGCAAAAAACATCTGAGTTGCTTTGTCGTTTGGGTCATATCCATAGCTAAGCGAGAATAAGTCGCGGACTTTTTGATAAAATCTTTTTTCCGATGCCCTAATGTCTCGGATCTTTTCAAGCAGTTCATCGAAATAGTCCAATGCTCCAAACATATTTGGATTTTTCAGACGTTCCTCATTTATTAAAAATCCCTTTTCCAAATATGTTATAAGATTTCTAAGAGCCCATTGTCTAAACTCCACCGCGCGCTTACTTCTTACTCTAAATCCTATCGAGAGTATCATTTCAAGAGAGTAAATTAAAGTAGAGTAGCACTTCCCGTCAGAGGCAGTTATTAAGTAATCCTTAATAACTGATTTTTCGTTCAACTCCTTGTCGTTCAGTATGTTTTTTATGTGCATACTGATGTTGGCAACGGAGGTCCCAAAAAGTTTTGCGATGTCGGATTGAGAAAGCCAAACCTTATCGCTTATCTTGGTTAGAGCGATTTCTGTTCTGCCGTCGCGCGCCTTATAAATTATAACATTTTCATCACTCATATATAGAAAAGTTTAAAATAAATCTAATTGATTACTGTCGGGCGGGAGCTTTTTGAAGGATTTTTTGCGGGGGGC
>ULVW01011233.1_pt1 | contig 10696 bp, 6 predicted proteins | sample 1959801 | NCBI WGS metagenome assembly ULVW01 (sample SAMEA4835796, study PRJEB28245) | human gut metagenome | biome: gut microbiome; material: fecal sample | place: Denmark | collected 2008
CTCCCGCCCAGAAAGATAACCACCACTGCCGCTGCGGGCTACTCCAGCTACGGCAACCAGATAGGTCTCGCGACCGGCCACGTTGCAGAGATCTACCACCCCGGCTATATGGCAAAGCGAGGAGATCGGCGCAGTTATCGGCGCGGCTCCTGCTGAGAACGTACGCAGAGAGCGCCCGGCTCCCGGCGATATTATTATCCTGCTCGGCGGACGTACCGGCCGCGACGGCTGCGGCGGCGCTACCGGATCTTCCAAGGCTCACAGCATACAGTCCCTCGACACCTGCGGCGCTGAGGTACAGAAGGGTAACGCTCCCGAGGAGAGAAAGCTCCAGAGATTATTCAGAAATCCCGATGCTACAAAGCTCATCAAGCGCTGCAACGACTTCGGCGCAGGCGGCGTTTCCGTTGCCATCGGCGAACTTGCGGACGGTCTGGAGATCGACCTGAACGCAGTTCCGAAGAAGTACGACGGTCTGGACGGTACCGAGCTTGCAATTTCCGAGTCCCAGGAGAGAATGGCTGTAGTAGTAGCGCCCGAGGACGCCGACAAGTTCCGCGCGCTCGCTTCCAAGGAGAACCTTGAGTCCACACCTGTCGCAGTTGTAAAGTCCGAGCCGAGGCTCCGCATGAACTGGAATGGCAGAACCATCGTTGATATCTCCCGCGAGTTTCTGAACTCCAACGGCGCAGAGAAGCACACCGACGTTGCAGTACCTGACGTAAAGGTATCCTACTCCACCGGCAGAAAGAACACCTCCGCTGACTGGGAGGGCATGGTAACAGACCTCAACATCTGCTCGCAGAGAGGTCTTGTACAGCGCTTCGACAGCACCATCGGCGGCGCTACAGTTCTAATGCCGTTCTCCGGAAAAACCCAGCAGACCCCTGTACAGGCAATGGCTGCGAAGCTCCCTGTGCTGAACGCAAAGACCGACACGACTTCTATAATGGCATGGGGCTTCGACCCGGCTGTATCCACACAGTCCCCGTATCACGGAGCAGTATGCGCAGTAGTTGAAAGTATCGCAAAGGTTGTCGCAGCGGGCGGCACATACGAACACTGCTGGCTGACATTCCAGGAATATTTCGAGCGCACCCAGGGCAAACCCGAGAGATGGGGCAAGCCTTTCGCAGCGCTGCTCGGCGCTTACCGTGCACAGCTTGAGATGGGCTGCGGCGCGATCGGCGGCAAGGACAGCATGAGCGGTACCTTCGAGCATATCGACGTTCCCCCGACGCTGGTTTCTTTTGCAGTTTCCACTGCTAAGGCTCCCGACGTTATCTCTGCTGAATTCAAGGCTGCGGGTCATAAGATAGGCTATATCGCACCGAAATATGACGAGAACGGTCTGCCGGTATTCGACAGCGTTAAGGAAATATTCCGCACCGTTGAAAAGCTCATCAAGGACAAGAAGGCTGTATCCGTATGGAGCGTTGCACACGGCGGCGTTGCCGAGGGTATCTTCAAGATGTCCCTGGGCAATCAGATAGGCGCAAAGCTTGATAAGCTCACCGACGAGGAGCTGTTCACACCGGTTTACGGCGCGTTCATTATGGAGCTCACCGGAGAAGCTGACGGCGTAAAGACCATCGGCGAGACCGTTGCAGACTATACCATCACCTCCGGAGATGTCAAGCTTGACGTTGCTTCCCTCGAGAAGAAGTGGGACGGCGTTCTTGAGCCTATATTCAAGGCACAGCTCCCTGAAAAGCCCGCTCCCGAGAAGATATCCTACACCGGCGGCTGTGAGCTGAAGCACAGCTCCGTGAAGGTCGCAAAGCCCCGCGTGCTTATCCCGGTATTCCCCGGCACCAACTGCGAGTACGACATGGCTAACGCATTCAACCGCTACGGCGGCGATTCCGAGATATTCGTTATCCGCAACCTCTCCGCGCAGGATATGGAGGACAGCGTAAGCGAGTTTACAAAGCACATCGAAAACTCCCAGATAATCGCGATCCCCGGCGGATTCTCCGGCGGCGACGAGCCGGAGGGCTCCGCAAAGTTCATCAACGCGTTCTTCCGCAACCCGAAGATCAAGGACGCTGTTGAGTCCATGCTTTATGCCCGCGACGGTCTTATGATCGGTATTTGCAACGGCTTCCAGGCGCTCATCAAGCTTGGTCTTGTTCCGTTCGGAAAGATAGTTCCGCTGACCGCTGAAAGCCCCACGCTGACCTACAACACCATCGGCCGCCATCAGTCTCAGCTTACCCTGACTCGTATCTGCACCAACAAGTCCCCGTGGCTCAGCTGCTGCAACGTCGGCGATATCCACAATATTCCGATATCCCATGGCGAGGGCCGCTTCGTAGCTCCTGAGAGCGTAATAAAGCAGCTTATCGCGAACGGTCAGGTGGCTACTCAGTACGTTGACCTCAGCGGCAACCCCACTATGGACGTTGCGTTCAACCCGAACAGCTCCATGTACGCTATCGAAGGCATCATCTCTCCGGACGGCAGAGTCCTCGGTAAGATGGGTCACACCGAGCGTCTCACAGACAATGTTGCAAAGAACGTTTCCGGCAACAAGGAGCAGCTCCTGTTCAAGGGCGGCGTAGATTACTTCGCATAATTCGCATTATTATAGAGCCGTGCCGTATGGCACGGCTCTTTTTATTACTGTCGGTCCCCTGTATTTTCAACATGAATAGATGTTTTTGCAATAATCGAAAGAAAATTTCAACTTTTCAACTTTAAAACCCGCGCTGAGATTATTCCACAGCTTCAGTCAAGCATATTTGTTCTGTCTGCACAAATGCAGACGGGATATTTCTATTTATCTGCTCATTGACAAGTATTGTAATTGTATGTTATAATCAATATGGTGAACTGCACACATAACAATAATGCAGCAAATTGTCAAGCACAGGGAGTTAACCCTGATCAAAAATCGCAGTTGGAGGGGAACGACACCCATGACAAAAAACGGAACCAATTCAGCCAACTCCAAACAGATCGTCTCTGTGCAGTCACAGGACGGTGAAAACATCGGTCTTACCTACCCTAAAAGGGCGGCGAGGCTGGTCAAAAAAGGTCGGGCACGTTTCGTGAACGACAATACTATTCGTCTGATGGACGTGTCCGATGTAACACATACGGAGGACATCAAGATGGATAATATAAATACCCTTAACGAAAACAAGAATGAACAGCGCGTAAACAGACTCCTTTTCAATGCAAGAGAGTGGTCTTTCAACAAGGACTGCCAGAAGTCCAATGTTGGAAACCGCAGCTTCATGCAGGGACCTGACGGAAACCTCGCTGAAGCCTACACCATCGGCGACTGGGGCTACAACTGGACGGAGATCGTCACCAAAACCCTGATTCTGCCGAAGAACACCACGCATACGTTAACGTTCTGGCTCAACGGCGGCGAAAACGACAAAAACGACGAGGTTTGCCGGTTCGTAGTAGTCTACAACAACGACTGCGATAACTGCTATACCTACAACCTCAACCGCAATTTCATAAAGCCGCTCAAAAAGGTCAACGGCTGGGAACTGTACGAAATACCGTTCATCACCGGCGACAACGAATACACCCAGCTAAGATTCGTGGCTAAGAGAGCGTATATGACGGTTCTTTCCGCGAAGCCTGCCGAAGCCTACGCAGACCTGCCGGACAGCGTTGACGAATTCGAAAGCGAACGTCCGCAGCGGCACAATATCGTATTCGCAGACGGCTGGCCTACCAATACATGGTACTCTACCAGGGAGCTGCGCAGAAAATACGGTAGCAATACCGCCGCAACCGGCAATATTCAGCAGCCTGCTGGTAACTTCGGCGTCATGGAGGGAATACAGGTACAGGCTGACGCGCTGGTCGGCGTTACCTCAAACATGATGAGCGAGATATCCTCCAAGCTGGACAGTATGACAAACTTTTCCGGTCTGGAGCAGGAGATCATCAGTGCAATAACGCAGGCGCTTGACGGCAGAAATCCCAATGATGCTGATATTGATGAAATATGCAGCAATGTCGTAGATCAATTCAGCGACAGAATAGACAGCATGGTCGATGAAATCACTTCGGCGGTAGAAAGCATAACCGACACCGTTGAGGAAATGCGTGACTCACTTGATGATATCAGCAATATGTAAGGGTAATATCCACAATTAAATACGACCGCCCCCTTGTGAAAGCAAGGGGGTTATTTTATCTGAAATTTGATGATTCTCCCGGAATATTTCCGCAATAAATTCCCACAATATTGCTGTTGAATTTATTGAAAGGAATGAAGCCCATGAAGAAATATATAGCCCTCGCCATAGCCTGCGCCGCTCTCGCCGCCGGAGTCTCCTATCTGCCTGCCGCAGTGGAAGCAAGCATACCCGCCGCCGTGTCCATATCCCCCACCGAGGTGTACTACAGCGAATCCGTGAACACAAGCGGAACTCTGTGCTACATCGGTCAGGGCGACGTCACCTCCGCGCTGCCGCTGGTGCTCAGTGAATTTGAAGTCGAGGAAGGAGATCATGTCGAAGTGGGAGACGTTATCGCCCGGGTGGACCGCAAAGCCTCTGAAACGTTCATCAGCAGCCTGGGGAAGGTCTCTCAGCTTGCCGCCGCGACCGCAAGCCTGTCAACCGCGATGTCCCTTATCCCTGAGGAGATAACCGCCGACCGCTCCGGAACAGTGATCTCCACCGCCGGAGCAGGCGCGGCAGTGGAGTCCGGAACCAGCATCGCCACCATAGCGGGTACGGACTCCCTCGTGCTGACCTCTGCCGTCAGCGAGCTGAACATCGCAAGGATACAGCCCGGTCAGCCAGTGGAATTCACCCTCTCAGCCTACCCCGACGACGTATTCACCGGAACCGTGTCGAAGATAGCCGGCTCTGCACGAAGCCAGTACAGCGGCGCAGTTCTAGAAACAGTGGTAGACGTGCTGATATCCCCGGACACCACCGACCCGCGCCTGCGCTCAGGGCTTACCGCCGATGTGCGTTTCCAGCTCTCAGACCCGCGGAAAATATGCGTGCTTCCCTATAACGCCATCGGTCAGGACGAGGAGGGTGAGTATGTCTACCTGCTTGAAGATGGAGCCGCTGTCAAGCACAAGATTTTCACCGGCGCGGAATTTTCAGACGGTACAGAGGTCATAAAAGGCGCAACTATAAACGACAAGGTATTTCTTGACCCAGAGGACATTTCACTCAGCAAATATGTGAGGATAGAGCAATGAGCATTTTATCCACCCTGACCAGCATTTTCCGAAGCCGCACGCGCTCCCTGCTGACTATGGCAGGGATAGCCGTGGGCGTATTTTCAGTGGTGCTGGTATCCACCGTCGGCACCATCGGCACCCAGGAAGTAAGCTCCACTCTGGTAACAATGGGAGTTGATACTCTCCTTGTTCAGGCGGCGAACAAAAGCGTATCCGTGACCCTTACGGACGACGATGTGTCCACCGTGCGGCGAATTGACGGCGTAAACGACGTTATGCCGCTGATGGCGTCCATGACGGAAGCAAAGATGATAGGCAGGCGGCTTGACTGCTACGTCTGGGGAGTAGACCGCTCCGCCGACCGGTTAATATCCCTCGAGGCGAAGCACGGGAGGCTGGTCAACAACAGCGACTGCGCCGCAAACCTGAAGGTGTGCGTTATCGACGAGCAGTTTGCACAGCGCTCCTACGGCAGAAGCAACATTGTTGGAAAGAAGCTGAACATTTTCCTCGGCGGAAAATATCACGAGTTTGAAATAATCGGCGTGGCAAGCTCCGGGCTGTCCAGCCTTCAGGGAATGCTGTCGAATATCATGCCGGGGTTCATGTATATCCCGATAAGCACCATGCAGCAGCTCACCGGACGCTCGACCTACGATAAGCTTGCGGTGAAGCTCACCGATATGGAAACGGACATCCCGGTAGTGGAGGCTGTAAGCTCCGCGCTTGACCGCGCCAACAACACCACCGACGGGTATATCGTCAACAATCTTCTCTCGCAGAAGGCGCAGCTTGACGATATCCTCAGCATAGTTACCACCGCGCTTTCGCTTGTAGCGGGCATTTCGCTGGCGGTATCGGGAATCTCGATAATGACAACAATGCTGATGAGCGTCACGGAGCGTACCCGGGAAATAGGTATAAAACGCTCCATCGGCGCCACCAGCTTTGATATCTGCCGGGAATTCCTGGCGGAAAGCGTGCTTCTGACGATACTCGGCAGCGCCGCAGGAACCGCCGCCGGGCTGCTTATCTCCGGGATAGGCTGCGTTATAGCGGGAGTGCCGTTCCAGGTGAACCTCGCCATGATCGTAATTGCAGCCCTCGCCTCCGGCGCGGTGGGCGCGCTGTTCGGAGCCTATCCTGCATACAAGGCGGCTTCCCTTGACCCGGTGGAAGCCCTCAGAATGTAGGCGGTGTGAGAGATACCGAATACAGAGAAAAGGCAGAGCCGAAGCTCTGCCTTTTCCATTTATATTGGGGGGAGAGAGGTTATCTGGTTAATTATCCATGCGCCTGAAAACGCGCTCTCCGTTCGGTTTACTTAGCCTTGATCTTATAGATCTTGGAAGCTTTGGAATACAGCTTCTTGCCATCAATGGTGACGTAAGACTTTACATAGTAGTAATAAACCTTGCCCTTAACAGCGGTGCTGTCAGTAAAGGTCAGATCATCAGGATCGTCGGAAACTATATCGGTCAGCGACTTGCCCTTACCCTTTGCAGAGTTGCGGCGGTATACCTGATAACCATCTGCGTAGTCGGAAAGATCCCACTCAAGCACGATACCGTCCGTGGTAGCCTTTCTGTAGGTGATAACCGGCTTGGCCGGGCGTACCTTTACAGTTATCGTACGGGTCTTTGCAGGGTTGGACTTAGCGGTAACGGTGATCTTTGCAGTTCCTGCGGATACTGCGGTAACTGTGCCGTTTTCGTCAACCACTGCAACGTCCTCGTTGGAGGAGGAGTACAGCAGGGTCTTATCGTTGCAGTTTGCCGGATAGATCTTTGCTGTGATGGTGAATGTGCCGTCGATATCCATTGTCTTGGTCTTTGCAGGCTTAACGGAGAAGCTGGATATCGGAGTAGTTACTGTAACGGTGCACTGAGCGGTAAGTCCGTTATCGGTCTTGACGGTGATAACTGCGGAGCCATTCTTTACAGCCTTTACAGAACCTGTGTTGGTTACTGTTGCAACCGAGGTATCGGAGCTGCTCCATGTAACGTCCTTGTTGGAAGCGTTGTCAGGAGCTACTGTCGCTGTGAGCTTTGCAGTGGCATTCGGCTTGAGGGTGATATCGGTCTTGTCAAGCGATACGCTTGCAGCCTGTACGAGTTGCTTGCACAGACCGTCTCTGATAACGGTTTCCGGCTGGGACTTCAGACCGCCCTTGCCGTTGCCGCACTGACCGTATGTATTGTCGCCCCAGCAGTAGAGTCTGCTGTCGTAGGAAATATAGCCTGCAAATTCGCCGCCGAGACTTGCAGAAGTAACATTAGTGTTGGTGATTCTCGCGAAGGTATTTCTGGTCTTGGTAGAGCCATCACCGAGCTGACCGCATGAGTTGCTGCCGCTCAGTGAGATATCGCCTGCCTCAGTAATAACTGCTGAGAACTTCTGAGATGAATAAACATAACTGGAATTTCCATAAACCTTAGAAGGAGTCTTCAGTCTGGAACTGTTATCGCCTAACTGACCGTAGGAATTATCACCCCATGCATAAACGGTGCCGTCGTTTGCTACTGCGATGGTGTGGCTTCCGTCCGCTGCGATATCAACCAGGCTTATAGGATTATCCTTCGAATCCGTTATGTTGATCAGCTCGGGAATATCGACTACTCTGGAAGATGTGTCTCCGCCGAGCTGCTTTACACTGTTGCTGCCCCAGCCGTAGAGATCACCATTATCGGTGATTGCAACACAGTGGCTGTCGCCGGCTGCTATGTCTGAAATGCTTACCAGCTTATCAGAAAGAACCTCAGGATACTTTACAGTGCTTCCGCATGTGGAGAGTCTGCCGACAGAGTTAATGCCCCAGCCCCACACCTGGTTGCCGATAAGTGCAATGGCGAAATCATTCTGTAACTCTATCTTATCAATAGTTGTTCCGGAAAGATACTCGTTTTCAGTAGGAGTATTAACAATATCCGACCTGGTTTTCATGCCGAGAAGATAGTTGCTGTTGTCACCGAAAACGTATACCTTGCCGTCGCTGGTCTGCACGATGGTTGCCTTGTTTCCGCACCATACATTTACTGCTTCGTATGTTAACTTCACCTTTGTGGGTACGCTTCTTACATTATAGTCTCCCTGACCGAGCTGACCCTTATCGTTGTTGCCCCAGGTGTAAAGTGTTCCCTTGGTATCAATCGCAGCAGCGTGATCGTAGCCTGCCGAGAAAACAGTCACATTGTTCAATGTGTATTCCGGCTTTGCAACGATGGAGCTTGTTGTGCTGAACAGCTCGCCCGAAACGCCGGCGCCTACGCTGGAGATATTGCCGTTATTCCTGAGCATGAGAGAATGATGATGCCCAAAAGCAATGGAAACTGCACCGGTAGTAACCTTCTCCGGATAATTCAGATCCTCGGTATTGCCGTTGTGAAGCTGACCGGACTCGTTGCTGCCCCAGGTGTAAAGAACTCCGTTGGCTATTGCGCCGGAGGAGTTGCCGCCGGCAAATACCGCGCTTGCGCCCTTAACTGATACATTGCCGAAATTAGCGCTGCCGCCGTTATAATAATCCGTGCCAAGCTGACCGTAATCATTGGAGCCAGCAGTCTTTACCGTTCCGTCGCTCATAAGCACGATGGAATGCTCGTCGCCTGCCTCAACGTCCTGAGCGCCGCTCTCAATAACAACGGTAAGCCAGGTCATATCCCTGTAGTTACCTGTGCCAAGCTGACCCTGATCGTTATTGCCGCAGCCGTAAACTGCGCCGTCCTTGGACACAACCAGCGTAAATCCGTCGCCTGCTGCAACGTCCACTGCGTCCTTCATGAGCTCTGTAACGGAATTCTTGTATGTATTGGTAGAGAAACCAAGCTCGCCGTATTCATTGCTGCCCCATCCTACTGCGGTTCCGTCCTCAAGCAGTGCGACTGTATGACCGTCTCCGGTGCTTACCTGAGCAACATTGTCCAGGATCTTGGTAGGGTTGCTGATAGTCGCAGCGGAAACCTTATTTGTTATCTGACCCTCGGAGTTGTCGCCCCAGCCATAGAGCGTGCCGTTCTTATCTATCGCGAAGCTGACATCTTCGTTTGCGTCAACATACACGATATTGTCCATTACCTTCTCGCCGTTGGAGCTGGACTTGCTCGATCCTAAACCGAGCTGCCCCTTGCTGTTGTCGCCCGCAGCCCAAAGAGACATATCGCTCTTGATAACAAGGCTGTGATTCTCACCGACTGCGATCGTGGTGGTGCTTAACTGCGGTTCTGCTGCCGCCGCGCTCAGCGGTATCATCGTGATGACCTGAGCTGCACAGAGCGAAGCAGCAATGACCTTCGCTTTCTTATTCATACTAACTCCCTCCATATACCGGGGCGTCCTGCCCCTGTTTATTTTAAGCCGCTGCGCCTGTCTGCACCTCAGCCTAATAACCTTTCATTAATTAAAACAACCGAGACCCATAAAAGGTTGCATGTTTTTTGAAAAAATTTTTAATTTTTTTGAGAAAATTATCACCTGCATATATTATAACGCAAAAATACCGGAAATGTTGCAAAAAAGACTTACAAATATCTTAATTTTACATTTCCGGTTTAAAAATCAATTTCTTCTCCACCGCCAATATACATTAACTTGTCTCCGAGGGTCTCATCCATAATGTCGAACCCCTTGAAGCCTGTGCAGTGGCAGGCGTAGATCTTCTCTGCGTTGCTGAGCTTCAGCGCCCTTGCCTGCGCCGTGATATACTCAGATGAGCACCCAAGCGTTTTAGGGTTTGAACCCATAAAGTGGAACCCGCCCACGATAGCGAGTACAGGTATCCCGTACCAGTTTTGTTTCACAGTTTCCAGCATATTCTGAACTCCGCAGTGGAAGCACCCTCCGATGATAACAAGGCCGTCAGCCTTGCGCTTTTTTGGGAACAGCACGGCAAAGCACTCGTCGGAGCAGTCGTAGGGGAGCTGCTTTTTTCCGTCCAGCGCGAAGTAGCTCCTGTCAGGGTTGAGGTCCTTTTCATCAAAGGTCTCGCAGGAAGCAAGGTAGAATCCCTCCGCCACCTCTGAGAAACGATTGAAAAGTATCAGATCATCTGCGTATTTCTTGAAAAACGCCTTCCCCGCGCCGACTGGCTCCTTGAAAAAGCCCGTTTTCCTGAAACGCTCTGTCTGCGCGCCCGCGCGAAGGTATATCTCAGCGTCAGGGCTGAGCCGCATAAAGCTGTCGATACCACCGACGTGCGCGGCATGATTGTGGGTAAGCACCACCGCGTCAAGCTCGTCCGTCGGGAGCTGCATGCGGCGTGCGTTCTCAGCCGCCTTTCCGGTCAGTCCGGTGTCTATGATGTAGTTCTTTCCGCCGAATTCCACGAAGAACGACATGCCGTTCTCAGAGAACAGCTTGTCGTCAACCGCAGTATTGTCGATAAGGCTGATAAGCTTCAAGGGATCACTCCCCCTTGACGTGGCGCTTTATCGCCGCGAAGCTCTCTGCGCTGAGGCAGTGCTCGATACGGCATGCGTCCGCAGCCGCTATCTCCTCGGGCACCCCCCTAGAGGTAAGCCAGTTTGT
>ULVW01104883.1_pt1 | contig 10694 bp, 8 predicted proteins | sample 1959801 | NCBI WGS metagenome assembly ULVW01 (sample SAMEA4835796, study PRJEB28245) | human gut metagenome | biome: gut microbiome; material: fecal sample | place: Denmark | collected 2008
TAAAAAATCAACCTATTCCACAACCTTTGGTGTTGACCCAATTTTCACGGCATCCACCTGCATTTAAATGAATCTAAATGCGGGGCAAAAATCAACAGACAGAAAGAGTGAAACCGCCCGCAAACCCGCAAAAACAAAAGGGTTTGCAAGCGCAAACCCTTTATTTTAAAGCTAAGCCAGCTGTCAGGCTTGAACTGACGACCTGATGATTACAAATCAACTGCTCTACCAACTGAGCTAAGCTGGCATAAAATAATTTTCAATGCAAGAAATACTATTTTTGCCAGCTTGCAAGCATTTTCTTAGTATTTTTTTAGTTATTAGTTTTTAGGCTGTTTTTATAGCATTCAAATTCTACTGCGAGCTTGATATGAAAGCGATACAGGGAAAAAATCCTTAACTACACTTTCAAGTATGGTTTTAAACTAGCAAAACAAGCGTCAATTTCATCTTTCTGAGATTGAGTAAGTTTCATATCTTCTAGAATTGGCCTTGCGGGAATCACTGTTTTTCCGTTTTTCTTCTCATAGACTCTCGATAGCCTATTTTTAAATATGCCGCGTTTTTGAAGCACATACAAATGAAATCCGCGCAAATCCTCTCCGGGAATAAACTGTTTTAAGTTTAACATAAGAAGATACTTTGAAAATGCATCGTTTAAAGTATTATTTGCATCGCAATTTTCCATTTGCTCCCATATGTATGCAAGTAAATCCGCATAGGCAGGACGCTCTGTTATTACCCCTTCACTTCCAATTCTTCGGGCTTGATGCAGCCATTGCCAACTTCCCCATGCGCTAAAAACTGTATGTATAATAGGTTTTGCAGCGATCTCTTCCGCCATGCGCGCATTACATTTGCTGCCTCCGGATTCTTCTTTTATATATCCGAATACTTTAGGGTTGCGTCTGGCGAGAAAAATAAGCAAATCCACCGATGGAGCGGGGCCTTTGTAATTAACTCCTCCTGCGGTTTGAATTATAACAGGACGATTAACATTTTCTTCCAGTTTTAAATAATACTTTTTTAAATCTTCATGCGAAACTGCATTGTCTGGTGGCCTAGAAATTAAAGCTAAAGGCGTGTTGTATTTTGCGCCGAGTTTTTCCGCCCACTTTGCGCAAACCAACATTTCCTCCGTGTTTTTTCCCTGGCAACCCAAAGTTACGACAGTTTTTGAACCTTCCATAGCTTTGGCTATTTCTTCCATGCCCTTTAGTTTTTCTTCAACAGAAAGCAAATCGCAGCTGTCCCCAGATTGAGGCCATATTGCGCCTTGGCATTTGCAATCCGCTATAAAACGAGCTTCTTTAGCTAGAACCTCGTAATCCACCGCGCCAGATTCCGTATAGGGAGTTGATAAAATAGGGAAAGCTCCGCGTATCCTAGAATCTCCGCCGCCGTCTTTTATCTCTACAAAATCCGCTTTGCAGTTTTCTTGAGAAGTTTTTAATGTAGAACATCCACCCACAGCAGTTATAGATGCCCCTGCGGCGGCTATTTTTATAAATTCCCTTCTATGCATAATCTCCATTTATTGCAATAAGGTATTGCATTGTATTACATTAGGATTTAATACCGCGAGGTATGATCAGTCAAGTACTTTGTTTATATTAATATTCCCAAGTTTATTAGCATATAAAAAACAATACGGTTTATATACTAAAAACATACATTGGAATTATAAGATTTGCTATAATAAGAGTATATTTACGCGGCAAAAAAAAGATGAATGTCATCTTATTTCCCAAATCTTTGCCGGGTTTTTACTTTCTCAAAATCCCCTATGCACCGACAAAAGCCCCGTAAACTTTTTATAAAAAATAATAAAACCGCAACTCTTTAAAAAATTGCGGCTAAAAACCAAGTGCTCGAGGGGGGACTCGAACCCCCATGCAAGCGAATGCACATGAACCTGAATCATGCGTGTCTACCAATTTCACCACTCGAGCTAAATTTATATTTTGCAGATAAAATACCCTTGTTTACAGATTGTCAAGTTTCTATAAAGCATTTTTAAGAGACAAAAATGCCATCTGAATAAACCGCTAAAAACCAGATGCAGCCTCACAGTCTCGATAATTAAACAGCACCTTATCTAAAATTAAATAATCCATTTAATATAAATATCCAAGCGGCCCAATGCTGTGCGCTATTCTGTACAACACATAGGGCCAGGCCCGATAGTATTCCCACTGAAAACTGCCCCAAGATATTGAAACAAACGCAAATAAAAAAAGAGCTATCTCAAGAAATCTTCCTATATAACAGCGCTTACATTAACCGCAAAATACTATCCCAGGTTTATACACATTGCTAAACATAATGTTGTAATTGGATACAGCGCATACCCGCCTATATCCGTTTTAGCTTTCCACTCTGCGATATTACATTATTCTTGAAACCAAACATTCATAACCTCCAACCAATATTATAATACAACCCCACTGCTCTACACCTCAATGATCCGCTTAAATAGAATATTTGTAAATATTTGCCCCCAAATACGATCTTGAAAAAATAAAGCTGCAAAATATAGAAATTTATTTATTTTTTCCTCAAAGGATACATTCCATGGCATGTAGCAACCGCAGTATTATAAGACAATTGAGCTTATGTGCAGAAATTTTATTGTCGATAGGAAAATAAAACATGCATTTTTCAATATCCGCAAAAAAGTTATACATAAAATTGAGAAATCTTTTTGCTAAGTTCATCAAATCCTTTAGAGACAATTTGTCCCGTCCGTATTTTTTAGCAAACAGCAACGCGATAGGAGTCTTCTGCGCGATGCTCCCAATTGTAGGGCAAACTTATCTTTGTTTTCTGCTCTGGTTGGTAATGCGAAAATTTAAGGCAACGCAATTTAGCCTTCCGCTTTCAGTGGCATGGACTTTTTGACAATCCCTATTTTTATGCCGTTCATATTATTTGGATACTACAAATTAGGATGCGGCATAATATCATATAATTCCATGTCTTTTAGAGAATTTCTGCACAGGGCGGAAAAAATAATAAGAACAAGCACCGATTGGGAATACGCAATAAAAAATGGCTTGAAATTCGCATTAGACGATATTGGCATACCGCTGATTTTAGGGGCTTCAATATGCATTTTGACAGCTACTTTAGCCGCATATTTTACCACACTTCTTATTTTAAGAAAAATAAGGGCGCCAAAAGAGAAGAAAGCAACTGAAAATTAGCCAACACACAAAAAAAAAGAAAACGCCTTGCGCGTTTTGCGCGCAAGGCGAAAATTTCTAAGCTAAAGAATCAACCAATCTTATTTTGAAGCTTCTTCAACTGCAACAGCAACAGCTACAGTCGCTCCGACCATAGGATTGTTGCCCATTCCGATAAGTCCCATCATCTCGACGTGAGCCGGAACTGACGACGAACCCGCAAATTGCGCGTCTCCGTGCATTCTGCCCATTGTGTCGGTCATGCCGTATGAAGCCGGGCCTGCAGCCATATTATCAGGGTGCAATGTGCGCCCGGTACCGCCGCCGGAAGCGACAGAGAAATACTTTTTGCCATGCTCTATCGCCCACTTTTTATAAGTGCCGGCAACAGGATGCTGGAAGCGTGTCGGGTTTGTTGAATTTCCGGTAATGGAAACGTCAACACCCTCCTTAATCATTATAGCAACACCTTCCGAAACATCGTCGGCGCCGTACACGCGAACTTTAGCTTTTTCGCCCTTTGAGAAAGGAGTTTCCTTTACGATTTTCAGCTCGCCCGTGTAGTAGTCGTACTCTGTTTCAACGCTTGTAAAGCCGTTAATGCGTGAAATTATATATGCGGCGTCCTTTCCCAATCCGTTCAAGATTACCCTAAGGGGTTCTTTGCGGACCTTGTTCGCCGTACGGGCAATGCCTATAGCCCCTTCGGCGGCAGCGAAAGATTCGTGCCCGGCCAAGAAGCAGAAACACTTTGTTTCTTCGCGCAGAAGCATTGCTCCCAAATTTCCGTGCCCGATGCCTACGTCGCGGGAATCGGCAACAGATCCGGGAATGCAGAAAGCCTGCAAGCCCAAGCCGATATTTTCGGCGGCTTCGGCGGCATTTTTGCTGCCTTTCTTTATGGCAATTGCCGCGCCCAATGTGTACGCCCAAACGGCATTTTCAAACGCGATTGGCTGAATGCCCTTGACGATTGCCTCAACATCTATTCCCTTGGAATCGCAAAGAGCCTTGGCGTCTTCAAGCGAATTTAAACCGTATTCGGCGCAAACCTTATTTATCTTGGCAATGCGCCTGTCGTAACTTTCAAATGTAATAGCCATCTTAAAACTCCTTATTCTTTGCGCGGGTCGATTGTCTTGACTGCGTCTTCAAAACGCCCTTTCACGGAAGTAAACTTTTTAAACGCCTCATTGGCATCCATGCCGTTTTTAATGGCTTCCAACATTTTTCCCAAATGAACAGTCTTGTAGCCTATGACTTCATTATTTTCGTCGAGAGCTTCCTCCAGCACATAGCCTTCCGCCATTTCAAGATAGCGCGGCCCCTTCACTTTTGTTGAGAACATAGTGCCGACCTGCGAGCGCAAGCCTTTTCCAAGATCTTCCAAACCCGCGCCAATAGGCAGTCCGTTTTCTGAAAAAGCAGTCTGAGAGCGCCCGTAAACAATTTGAAGGAAGAGTTCGCGCATTGCTACGTTGATGGCGTCGCAAACCAAGTCAGAATTAAGAGCTTCCAAAATTGTTTTTCCGGGAAGGATTTCCGAAGCCATTGCAGCCGAATGCGTCATGCCAGAGCATCCCAGCGTTTCTACGAGCGCTTCTTCAATTATTCCGTTCTTTACGTTTAAAGTGAGCTTGCATGCCCCCTGCTGTGGTGCGCACCAGCCGACGCCGTGCGTTAACCCGCTTACGTCTTTTATTTCTTTCGACTTAATCCATTTTCCCTCTTCCGGTATCGGAGCGGGGCCATGATTTGCGCCTTTCGCAACGCAGCACATTTGCTGGACTTCGTGCGAACAATTATGATTCGGACAACTCATTTTCTGTCTTCCTATTGTTGTTGTGTTAATTAATTTTATACAAAAAAACTTTTGGATATATTCCACGCGAGAATCGGCTTTGCAATCTTTTTTTAAAGCGAATTATCTCTCAAAAAAAATGCGTTTTCAAAATTGTGCACCCTAGAAATATTATTGCTGCCCGCAAGGCAAAGCGCAAACGCGCGGCTTGATAACGCAAGCACAAAAACTCCGCGAAATTTAAACGCCTATATCGAACTTATTTCATAAGCGCGGATAAGAAAATTCCGCAAACCAAAGCAGCTATCCGAATTTCGCGAAAATATTTATATGCCGGTTGCGGAATCGAATTTCAGCGCAAAATCCAATTCCGTAAATAAAAAACGCGGAGCGTTTTTTTTACGTCTCCGCTAAAATTTTTAAAGCGACCTAAAAGTTTAAAATAAATTTATTCCTGAAGCAACCGAACTTGCCACATACCTGACATCCGAAGATTCGTTGGAGTTCATTTGCGCAAAAACCGGAATTTCCGAATTTGGATTTGAGGCAACCTCGTTCACGGTGTATGAAACGGCGACGCGCGGAAGCGGAGTTGACGAAACCTTGAATTCCGAGGAAGATTCCGAAGAAGATGTTGCAGCCAACCCTGCTATGTACATAGGTGCAAATACCGCCCCTAAAGCCGCGAGTCCAGCCGCACCAAAAGCCGCTGCGCGGACGGGAGAAACCAGCTCGAAAAACCTGTCGGACAATGTCCGCTTGCGCACGATGCAGCTTACAAGCTTTCCTTTTAAGCGTTCGTCAAAATTGGCCCACTCTGCTTCGGTAGGCTGCTCGGCGCGCTTGAGCTTTAAGAGGTCTTCAAGTTTTATTCTGTCATCATCCATAAACTATTACTTAAGATAATCTTTAAGAATGGCCTGAAGCTGTTGTTTTGCATAATGCAAACGAGTCCGCACAGTAGCCTCGCTTGTTCCAGTAATCTGCGCGATTTCCTGATGGGACAGTCCTTCTATTTCATACAAAACAACCACCGTTCTATGTTTTATAGACAAAGTTTGGAGGGCTTCGTTCAATTTTTCCTTCAACTCGTTCAACATAGTGGAACGTTCTCCGCCGCAATTTACCGTAAGCCTGTCGAGAATTTCCGACGGCGCCATCTCTTCGTTTGCGTTTTCAAAACTGAAAAACCTGCGAAGCCTATTGCGCTTTATAAATGTAATAGCCATATTTATGGCTATCCTGTACAGCCAAGTATAAAACGCGCTTCCTCCGCGGAAGGAATTTATGCTGGAAAACGCCTTTATAAAAGCATCCTGCACAATATCCATGGCGTCTTCGCGGTTGGCAACCATATTGTAAACTGCACTGTATAAGCGCTGGCGGTATTTTTTCGTAAGCTCGTCAAAAGCCAGGCTGTCGCCCGCTTTAACGCGTTCGACAAGCAACATATCAGCGTCGGCAGGTTTCGGGCGCCAGTTTTCGGCAACCTTCCCTTCTACGCCTGCTTCTGTTTTGGCAATCGACATATTTTTCTACTCAAAAGAAGTATCGGTTTAGTTTTATAGAATTTCAAGCCTTTTTCGGAGAGACGGAAAATCCGTCTTTTTTATCCAAAATTATCCAGCCTTTTTCAAGGGCTTCATTGCGCAATTTGTCCGCAGATGCAAAATCTTTTGCTTTCTTTGCCTCCCAGCGTTTTCTGGCAATATCCATTATTTCATCGGGAACCGGAACTTCCTCTGCAGAATCTTCCGCGCCGGCAAAAACATCTATTCCCAATGCGTATAAAAGCGACCCAAAAGCCGATATATCGGATTTCTCGCCCGACAATTTTGGCAATGCTCCAAAAATCTCTCCCAATGCGCGGGGAACGTTAAAGTCGTCGCACATTGCATTCCAGGCGCCCTCAAAAATTGTTCCGGAAAACTCCGCGCCCGGCTTTATCATTTTCTTAAACTCTGCAACGCTAATATTAGCCCGCTCCAAAGCCGAAGATGCCGCCTTTCTCATTTTTGACAAGGCGCTTTTTGCGTCATCCAGACCCTTAAAAGTAAAGTTGAGCTGCTGGCGGTAATGTCCGGAAAGAAGGGCGTATCTAATTTGCGCCGGCGTGTATCCTTTTGCGACTAGGTCGTCGAGGGTATAGAGGTTGCCGAGACTTTTGGACATCTTCTGCCCTTCAACCATCAAATGGGCGCTGTGAAACCAATATTTTACGTACGGAACGGCTCCGGTTGCGCACTCGCTTTGTGCAATCTCATTTTCATGGTGGGGGAAGCAAAGGTCTATCCCGCCGCCGTGCAAATCAAACGAGTCACCCAAATATTTGCGCGACATCGCAGAACATTCAATATGCCATCCGGGCCTTCCCTCTCCCCATGGAGACCTCCAAAAATTGTCTCCGTCCTCGGGTTTTCTTCCTTTCCAAAGAGCAAAGTCGGAGACATTTTCGCGCTCGTACTCGTCGGCATTATTTGCCTCTCCCGCAGAGTTTGTCGCTTGGGTTGCCATATTATCGCGGTCGAGCCCAGCAAGCTTGCCGTATGTGGGGCAAGACGATATTTTAAAATACACGCTCCCGTCGGAGGAAACATACGCGTGTCCATTTTCAACAAGCTTGGAAACCATATCCAACTGCTCGGCGATATGTTCTGTGGCCCGAGGTTCTACTGTGGGCGGAAGCATATTTAGCTTGGCACAGTCTTCATGAAATTTATCCTCCCACTTCTTAGTAAATTCTTTTAAAGACACGCCTAGCTTACGGCTTTCGCGTATGGTTTTATCGTCCACATCGGTGATGTTGCGGACATGTTTTACCTTGAGCCCGGCACATTCCAACGTGCGCCTTAAAGCGTCTTGAACAATAAAGGTTCTAAAATTTCCTATATGCGCCGGACCGTAAACAGTTGGGCCGCAGCAGTACATCCTAAAGGCGCCTTCAGACGGAATTAGTTCGTCTTTTCGGCGCGTCAAAGTATTGTGTATGCTAACATTCATTTTAGTTGCGAATTTTTTATATTGCGTACACTATGAAAGCACAATGAACGAAAATTTCAAGCTCGATATGAAAAAGCGCCCGCGCCGGCTGCGCAAAAGCGAGGCGATTTTAGACTTGTGCACCGAAAACCGCGTCTGCCCGTCGGATCTCATTCTGCCCGTATTCGTAAAAGATGGGAAAAGCGGCGCAGACAAAATACCTTCAATGCCGAACGTGTACCGGCACACGGTGGAATCACTGTTAAAACTTTGCGAGCGCGCCCTTAAAAGCGGAGTGCGTGCAATAGCGCCCTTCCCGCACATAGAGCAGTCAAAAAAATCCCCTCACGCGGACGAGGCTCTCAGTGAAAAGTCCATAGCAAACCGCGCAATATCAGCCGTAAAAAAACGCTTTCCGGAAATGGCTATAATAGCCGACATAGCGCTTGACCCATACACGTCCCACGGGCACGACGGAATACTCGACCCTAGCGGCAAATGGATACTAAATGACGAAACTGTCGAGATACTTTCCGCCATGGCTCTTTTGGCGGCGCAATCCGGGGCGGATTTCGTTGCTCCGTCGGATATGATGGACGGAAGAATCGGCGCAATAAGGGCGGCTTTGGACGACTGCGATTTCACAGAAACGGCTATTATGGCCTATAGCGCAAAGTACGCATCCGCATTTTACGGGCCGTTTCGCGACGCCGTCGGCAGCGCACCCAAGCAGTCCGAACCGCCAAAGCGCAGCAAGCACCAAACCCTAAAGGGCAATAAAAACGGCATTGCCGAGCAAGAACCGCCTAAAGCAAAAAAATACTTGGACAAGCGCGGATACCAGCTAAACCCTTCCAACAGCCGCGAAGCCCTGCGCGAAGCCGCCCTCGACGAGGAAGAGGGAGCCGACGTAATAATGGTTAAACCGGCCGGATACTATCTTGATATAATAGCAAAAATAAAAGAGCGCACAACCCTTCCGATCGCCGCCTACCAAGTTTCCGGAGAATACGCAATGATACACGCTGCCGCACAACGCGGTTGGATAGATCTCGAGCGGGCAAAAAACGAATCTCTAGCGGCAATAAAGCGCGCCGGGGCTGACATGATTCTCACATATTTCGCAATTTGAACAATTTTTGCCTTCGCGAGTCAAAAGTATAGTGCTTCATCCATATTATTGTTGAAGCAGGGGTTTTTTTTTATAATTTTCGATATATGATTTTAAAACGAATCCGTCTGTTTGCAGTCGCCGCGTTGCTATGCGCGGGCGCTATTTTGCGCGCCGACACATTGCCAGCGGCGGCTCCGATGGAAACCCTGCAAGACAAATTATACAGCGTGTTCGAGAATAACCGCGACGCAATTGTGAAAGTGTACGCGCAAAAATCTCTGCTAGCAGTCGATAAAGACGGGAAAGAAATAGAGCAGCTGACGCTGGATGTCGGGTCGGGATTTCTCATAGGGAAAGACGGCATTGTTATGACAAGCGCCTATGTGACGCACTCCGCAAACAAGCTGTGGGTAGAGTGGCGCGGCGTACTGCTCGACGCCAAAAGCGTAGGGTTGGATCCGCTGACAACCGTGTCCATATTAAAAATAGAAGGCGATTTTAAATCGAAAAACGCGCCTGTTGTAAATATGGATTCGTCATCCGACCTTCCGCGCGTCGCCACAATTTTAATGGCGCTTTCTTATGAAATGGGATTGCCGCCATCTCCACGCGTCGGGCTTGCCACCGCCCACAACATAGAGTTCGGGGGGAACTTTCTTCCGACCGTTTATGTGCGCACAAGCATACCAGCCCCGCGCGGCAGTACCGGCGGCGCCGTATTCGACTTAAACGGAAAATTTGCCGGCATGACGATAGCATCCCTGCCCGAAATAGGCGGAAGCTTTATCCTGCCCGCAAAGGCGGCAGCAAGAATACGCGACGATATTCTCCTTTGCGGCGAACCGGTGTATAGCTGGTTCGGTCTCCAGGCAGAGGACACCGACGGCATAAACAGCACGAAAGTTGTCGTAAGAATGGTCGCGGAAAACGCCCCGGCAAAAAAAGCCGGATTTATGGTCGGAGACGAAATTTTGGCAGTCAACTCGAAAAAGATAAGCAACAACACGCAGCTAAGAAACATTACATTTTTCGTCCGCCCCGGCGAAACCGCCGAATTTAAAATAAAGCGGGGAAATTCCGTCTTAAAGTTGGATGTCCTGGCGGAACGCATGGCGCCGGACATCATTCGCGCGGCGGAAAAAAATATATCGCCACCGCATGCAAACATCGGAGATGGACAAATTCCGGCAAATAAATCCGAATCGACTTCCCAGCCAAAAAAGGAAGACACCGCAAAAAACGATTGAACTTTTGCCGAATATTTTCGATAAACGAAAATCTTAATGAACGATTCGGACGACACAATTATTAGGAATAACTGCGACGGAGACGTGGGTATAGTTGCCTACAGCGACTGGCATTGCGACATTCCGCTAAAATTCAAGCTCGGAGGCGAGCTTGAGTCCTTTAACGTGCGTTACGAAACCTACGGGAGACTGAACGAGGACAAGTCAAACGCAATCCTCGTATGCCACGCACTCACTGGAGACCACCACTGCGCCGGGGTATATTCGCTTTCCGACAGGAAGTCCGGGTGGTGGAACAATATAATCGGCCCCCAAAAGCCGTTGGATACAAACAAATATTTTATAATTTGCTCAAACTGTATCGGCGG
>ULVW01043132.1_pt1 | contig 10641 bp, 10 predicted proteins | sample 1959801 | NCBI WGS metagenome assembly ULVW01 (sample SAMEA4835796, study PRJEB28245) | human gut metagenome | biome: gut microbiome; material: fecal sample | place: Denmark | collected 2008
TGGAGACAAAGCGGTGTGCTACAAGCCAAAGAGCTAAGCGAACTGTTGGCACAATACGAATAACCGACGAAGAAAAACAATAAAAAAGACCGTGCAAAACAAATCTGCACGGCCTTTTTATTTATAATAAACTTATTATTTCTTGAAATATCTATTGTACAAGCCTTCGAAGCCCTTACCATGACGAGCTTCGTCTTTAGCCATTTCGTGAACTGTATCGTGGATAGCATCCAAGTTCAGAGCTTTTGCACGAGTAGCAATACGCTTCTTGTCAGCGCAAGCACCTGATTCTGCATTCATTCTCTTTTCCAAGTTAGTCTTAGTATCCCATACGCAGTCGCCCAGCAGTTCAGCAAATTTAGAAGCGTGTTCAGCTTCTTCCCAAGCATAGCGTTTGAAAGCTTCAGCAATTTCAGGATAACCTTCACGGTCAGCCTGACGGCTCATAGCCAGATACATACCAACTTCTGTACATTCACCCATAAAGTGGTTGTTCAAATCTTTAATCATTTCTTCGTCACAACCTTTAGCAACGCCAATTACGTGTTGGTCAGCAAATTCCAAACCACCTTCTGTTTCTACCATTTCGTTGAACTTAGAAGCGGGTGCTTTACACAACGGACACTTTTCAGGAGCTGCATCACCTTCATGAATATAACCACAAACTGTACAAATAAACTTTTTCATAATTTCCTTTTTTATTAGTTAGTCAATATTTTATTTATTAGTTGATCACCATATTATCAGCCTACTTCTTTTCCCTGCTCTTTTGCAGCACAAGCCGGACATACTCCTTTGTAATATTGATGTATTTCTTCAATAAAGAAACCATTCATGTCAATACGTTCCACCTGTTTCGTTTCGCCACTGAAAGGCAAATCATATATTTTGCCACATTTCTTACATAAAAAGTGAGCATGCAAAGAGGTTTCCGAATCGAAACATGCATTTTTTTCATCAATCGTAAGCATTAAAGCTGCACCATGTTCTACAAAGAGCTTCAATGTATTATAAACCGTAGTTTTCGATAATGTAGGAATATCGTCACACAAAGCCATATAAATCTCATCGATACACGGATGAGTTTTATGAGCCAACAAATAGTCCATAATAGCTATTCTCTGCACAGATGGCTTTATATTATAACTGAGTAAATAATCATAAGTCTTCATAAGAACTCTCTTTCATATTTGTAATTGTTACAACTTTATTTCACGTGCAAAGATATGTACTTTCTAGTAACTAACAAATAATTTCCTTACTTTTTTTTATTTTTTTTCTTTCATGCAATAAATCAATCAGGAATGATTATTTTTGCACCTATATATAATAAGGTATAATTATGAAATATGGTTTTGTAAGAGTAGCGGCGGCTGTTCCGGCAGTGAAAGTAGCCGACTGCAAGTTTAACGCACAACAAATTGAAACTCAAATTGCCATTGCTGACGGGAAAGGTGTTCAAATCATTATTTTCCCCGAACTTAGCATCACCGGATATACTTGTGCCGACCTGTTTGGCCAAACATTGTTATTGGAAGAAGCAGAGATAGCTTTAATGCAGATTATGAATAATACCCGGCAAATGGATATTATCTCTATCATAGGCATGCCGGTCGTCATGAACTCCACTTTACTTAATTGTGCCGTAGTTTGCCAAAAAGGAAAGATTCTGGGTATTGTGCCCAAAACTTATTTACCCAATTATAAAGAATTCTATGAACAGCGCTGGTTTACTTCCGCTTTGAATCATCCCGATACCAATATACGCCTTTGCGGACAAAACGTGCCGGTCAGCGCCAACTTGCTTTTCGATACGCCCGATACTTGCTTCGGCATTGAAATCTGCGAAGACATGTGGGCGCCTATTCCGCCCAGCTCTTCATTGGCGCTGCAAGGAGCGGAAATCATATTCAATATGTCGGCCGACAATGAAGGAATAGGAAAACATGCTTATGTACGTTCACTTATCAGCCAACAATCCGCACGCTGTCTGGCAGGATATGTGTTCAGTTCCAGCGGGTTTGGAGAATCTACCACTGATGTGGTTTTCGCCGGCAACGGACTTATCTACGAAAACGGCAGCCTATTGGCCGAATCTGAACGCTTTTCTTTCAAAGAGCAACTGGTAATCAGCGAAATAGACGTAGAGCGCATCCGTGGCGAACGCTTGACCAACACTACTTTTGCAGCCAATATCGGCAATTGTCCCGGTCGTCCTGCCATCCATATCAACACCGAATTTGTCAATACACGCGATTTAACACTAACCCGCCCCATCGAGCCGCACCCCTTTGTGCCTCAAGGAAATGAATTAGACCAACGATGCGAAGAAATATTCGCCATCCAAATAGCAGGTTTGGCCAAACGACTTGTACATACCAATTGCAAGACCGTGGTAGTCGGCATTTCGGGAGGACTGGATTCCACTCTGGCCTTACTGGTATGCGTCAAGACATTTGATAAACTGGAACTTCCGCGCAAAAATATCATCGGTATCACGATGCCCGGTTTCGGCACAACCGATCGCACCTATAATAATGCACTCCACCTAATGGCTTCATTGGGAGTCACTATCAAAGAAATAAGCATTAAGGAGGCCTGCATCCGGCATTTTAAAGATATAGACCACGACATGACCGTTCACGATGTGACTTATGAAAACAGTCAGGCACGCGAACGCACGCAGATTCTGATGGATGTGGCAAACCGGCTGGGCGGTCTGGTCATCGGCACAGGCGACCTTTCCGAACTTGCATTGGGATGGGCTACTTACAATGGCGACCACATGTCCATGTATGGTGTCAATGCCAGCATTCCCAAGACATTGGTAAAATATTTAGTAAATTGGATTGCCTTGAACGGTGTGGACAATGAATCACGCATCACCCTGCTGGATATTGTAGATACACCCATCAGCCCCGAGCTGATTCCGGCAGACGAGCAAGGTAATATCAAACAAAAGACAGAAGATTTGGTAGGACCGTATGAACTGCATGACTTCTTCCTCTATCAGTTCCTTCGCTTCGGCTTCCGCCCCGGCAAGATATTCTATCTGGCAAGCATAGCCTTCCGCGATACGTACAATGAAGAAGTCATCAAGAAATGGCTGACCACATTTTGCCGACGCTTCTTCCAGCAGCAGTTCAAGCGTTCGTGCCTGCCCGACGGTCCGAAAGTAGGTTCCGTCTCTCTCAGTCCACGGGGCGATTGGCGTATGCCCAGCGATGCCAGTGCCGCAATGTGGCTGAAAGAATGCGAAGAATTATAACTTTTCATCCTTTTACCGGGTCATTTGCAAGGCTCCGCTTATGCGTATATACGTGCAGGCTCACACGTACGTTCACGCAGGGCCGCACATATATACGCGTAGGCCTATACGTACGTTCACGCAGGCCTGCGCGTATATACGTGTGGACACCTGCATATTATCGACATTTCCGGCATACTCACCGTTGCTAAATACACCCTTTGCTGGACGGCACCTCAAAATGATAAATATCTCTTCTCACCGCCATCTTGATGGCACGCGCCAAGGCCTTGAAGATTCCTTCTATCTTATGATGTTCATTATTTCCTTCTGCCTTGATATTGAGATTCATACGTGCTGCATCACTCAGTGATTTAAAGAAATGAAGAAACATTTCGGTAGGCATCTCTCCTATCTTTTCGCGATGAAACTCCGCATCCCACACCAACCAGGCACGGCCGCCAAAATCCAGAGCTACCTGACAAAGACAATCGTCCATCGGCAGACAATAACCGTAACGCTCTATTCCCCTCTTACTGCCCAAGGCCTGATAAATGCATTCACCCAATGCAATGGCCGTATCTTCGATGGTATGATGTTCATCCACCTCCAAGTCACCTTTCACGCAAACGGTAAGGTCAATGCCGCCGTGCTTGCCAATCTGCTCCAGCATGTGGTCAAAGAAACCAAGCCCGGTGGAAATATCGCACCGACCACCGCCGTCCAAATTGAGGCGGACAAAGATATCCGTCTCTTTCGTCGTGCGGCGCACCTCGGCAATACGTTCTCCGGCAAACAGAAACTCAGCTATCCGGTCCCAATCGGTCGTGGCCAACACACAATATGCTTCCAGGTTCTTTTCCTTCAGTACCTCTTTATCGTCTTGAAGCAAAATAGCCTTGCAGCCCAAATTTTTGGCCAGTTCTACATCTGTGGCACGGTCGCCGATGACAAAACTGTTCGCCAGGTCATAGTCTCCCGTCATATATTTTCCCATCATTCCGGTACGCGGTTTGCGGGTTGGGGCATTATCTTCGGGAAAGCTGCGGTCTATCAGGATATCATCGAATGTGATACCCTCCCCTTCCAATGTCTTCAACACCAGATTATGCACCGGCCAGAAAGTATCTTCCGGGAAAGAATCCGTTCCCAGTCCGTCTTGATTGGTAACCATGACAAACTCATAATCCAACTTGCTCCGAATGAAGCTCAGATTACGGAACACTTTGGGACAAAACTCCAGTTTCTCGAACGAGTCGAGCTGATAGTCCACCGGCGGCTCCACCCCCCGCGTACCATCACGGTCTATGAATAATGCTTTTTTCATCTGTTACAATCTTTTTATTTGCCGGACTGCATGCCAAAAGCGTTCAGCGCCTCCAGCAACGTATCATTTTCGGGACGAGTGCCAATAGTGATGCGAAGGCAGTCACGACACAAAGAAACATTGGTGCGATTACGTACAATGATTCCTTTACTCACCAAGTAAGCATATATTTTCTTCGCATCCGTCACTTTTGCCAAAAAGAAATTGGCATCTGTCGGATAAATCTTCTCGCAGCAGGGCAACTGTATAAACTCATCGATAAGACGCGCACGCTCTTCCAGCAATGACTTCACCCAACGTTCCACTTCATAATGGCGATGCATCATGGCAATGGCCTCCTTTTGAGTCAGCAGGTTCACATTATAAGGATACTTTATCTTACTGAAAATCGCGATAATTTCAGGAGAAGCAAATGCCATGCCCAGCCGGATGGCGGCACATCCCCAGGCTTTGGAGAAAGTCTGAAAAACGATGAGATTGGGATGTTTCTCCAAGTCAAGCAGAAACGAAGATGCATCCGAAAAATCGGAATAAGCCTCATCGATGACGACCAATCCCTGAAAAGCAGACAGAGTCTTTTCCATTTCCTCACGGTCTAACGCATTCCCGGTCGGGTTATTGGGAGAACAGAGAAATATCAATTTGGTATTATCATCCGTCGCCGCCAGCAACCGGTCTGCAGTAAACTGATAGTTTTCGTCCAGCAATACCTTACGATACTCCACATCATTCACCTCGGCACACACCTGATACATACCGTAAGTAGGGTCGATAGCCACTACATTATCCACCCCCGGACGGCAGAAAGCACGATAAACCAAGTCGATAGCCTCATCGCTGCCGTTTCCCAAAAAGACATTCTCCGGTTTGACCTTCTTGACAGGAGCTATCAGATTCTTCAGCTCTCGCTGCATCGGGTCGGGATAACGGTTGTTCGGAGTATTATAGGGATTCTCGTTTGCATCCAAAAACACAGAGGCTTCTGCCCCACTATATTCGTCGCGCGCAGATGAATATGGCTTTAAAGCCCGGATATTGGGACGCGTCAATTCTTTTAAGTCTTTCATATAGTCTCTTTTTTTATTTTGCTTTTAATCTGACGGTGACGGCATTTTTATGCGCACTCAGTTGTTCGTTGGCTGCCATTACTTCGATGGCGGGACCGATAATCTCTATGCCTTCGCGCGTGATTTCCTGAAAAGTTATTTTACGGATAAAGCTATCCAGACTCACTCCGCCATAAGCTTTGGCATAACCGTTTGTGGGCAGCGTATGATTGGTTCCCGATGCGTAATCGCCTGCACTCTCCGGCGACAGGGAACCCAGAAATACAGAGCCTGCATTGACAATACGCTCGGCTTGTTCCTCATAATCCCGGGTTTCGATTATCAGGTGTTCGGGAGCATATTCATTGGTTAAAGCAATTGCCTCATCCATATCTTTCACCAATATCAGCTTGCTGTTGGCCAAAGATTTCTCCGCTATTTCCCAACGGGAGAGCAAGGCCAATTGCCGCTGCACTTCATATTCCACTTCTTCCATCAGCTTTTCGGAAGTAGTCACCAGCATCGCCTGACTGTCTACCCCATGTTCTGCCTGCGAAAGCAAGTCGGCGGCAACAAAGACGGGGTTGGCCGTTTCGTCTGCCAGCACTTCCACCTCGGAAGGACCGGCAGGCATGTCGATGGCCACATCACACAGGGAAACCTGCTGCTTGGCAGCCGTCACATATTGATTGCCGGGACCGAATATTTTATAAACCTTCGGCACACTCTCCGTTCCGTATGCCATCGCACCGATAGCCTGCACTCCGCCTGCCTTGAATATCTTATTGACTCCCGCCAGCTTTGCCGCATAGAGGATGGCAGGATGAATCTTTCCCGCTTTATCAGGAGGAGTGCAAAGAATTATTTCTTTGCAACCGGCTATTTGTGCAGGAGTAGCCAACATCAGCACGGTAGAGAACAACGGAGCCGTGCCGCCGGGAATGTACAAACCGACTTTCTCGATGGCAACCGCTTTCTGCCAGCAGGTCACTCCCGGAACAGTCTGTACTTTCTTTCCTTCAAAACGCTGCGCAGCGTGGAAGGCATGAATATTCTTCTGTGCAAGCATAATGGCCGCTTTCAGTTCGATGGGAACATCTTTTTCTGCCTCCGCCATCTCCGCTTCGGTCACAGCCAAGGCATCAAGTTTCACTTTGTCAAACCGATCTTCATATTCAATGACGGCTCTATCTCCTTCCGATTTTACACGGTCAAGCACTTCCTTCACGGTATCGCGAAGCGTTTCGGTATGGAGGGCAGGACGACGGAGCATATCCGCCCATTCTGCTTTGTCGAGATATATAATTTTCTTCATATTCTTTATTTCTTTAAAAGAGGAAACACCTCCTCCGGACCCACTATAATATCATCTTCTCTATGGGCAATACCAAAATTCCTTCCGCACCCAATGCTTTCAGCTTTCCGATAATCTCCCAAAAACGTTTTTCATCCAGCACCGTATGCACCGAGCACCAACCTTCTTGTGCCAAAGGCATCACCGTGGGACTCTTCATGCCGGGCAATACTTCTATAATCTCTTTCAGCCGGTCGGCAGGCGCATTCATCAATACATACTTCTTATCTTCCGCTGCTTTCACCGCTTCAATGCGGAACAATAATTCATTCAATATCTCCTTCTTATCCTCGGACATATGCTTGTTTCCAATCAACAATGCCTCGCTTTTCATCACCACTTCCACTTCCTTCAGGCTGTTGCTGACCAGTGTAGACCCCGAACTCACAATATCAAAGATAGCATCCGCCAGGCTGATTCCCGGAGCAATCTCCACCGAACCGGTAATGACATGAATATCTGCATGGATACCATTCTTCTGCATAAATTCCTTCAAGATACCCGGATAAGAAGTAGCAATCTTGCGACCTTCAAACCAAGACAATCCCGGATAATCCACATCCTTGGGAATGGCCAAAGACAAACGGCATTTGCTGAATCCCAGCCACTTAATGACTTCCGCATCTTCTTTGCGTTCTACAAACTCATTCTCGCCTACGATACCCAAATCCGCCACACCACCGGCTACAGACTGGGGAATATCATCATCACGAAGAAAAAGCACCTCGATGGGGAAATTGGATGATTGTACCAATAAAATTCTTTTAGAAGAGGAAATTTTGATATCCGCTTCCTGTAGCAATGCCATTGTCTCTTCAAACAAACGGCCTTTGGACTGTACTGCAATTCTAAGCATATTTTCTATCTTTTGATTATTATTCAAGCAAATAAAAAAGGGCTTACCGCATCGGCAAGCCCTTATATCAGTATACTACAATATCATCACAGCCCACCGCGTTATTCGTTAGGAAAATGATGATGATGTGTAGCTGTTCTAACCATAGTTTTTCTTTTTATTTGCGACAAAAATAAAGTATTAAAATGAATACAGCAAATAATTATCATAAAAACTTTGATTTTTCTTTCAAATTAAAGGAAGCTGTTCGTCACTCTCCACATCACAATGCAAAAAGTGCATCTCTTCTTTTGCCTTCTCTTGCGAGAAAGTAAAGTAAGTACAAAGCGCTTTGGTACACAATTCCTCCTTATTATTATAAATAGCCGCATCCACCAGAATGATATTGCGCTTCACTTCCTTGATAGAAGCACGCAGCACGATATGCGAATCATTCGTACTGATAGGTTTCATATAGCGGGTTTCCATCTTCGAGGTCACTCCGGTAGTCTGCATCTTACGCAAAATCACCCACGCACAAATCTCGTCCAGCAACACAGCCTGTATGCCGCCATGCAGTGTGTCAATCCATCCCTGGAATTGTGGCTGAGGTTTCCAAATGCTGATAACCTCATCGCCATCTTCATAAAATTCCATCTTCACTCCGGCCTCGTTATTGGGCGCACAGCCAAAGCAATTATATCCTTCCATCCCTTTCCAGGGATTGATTATCTTTTTCATAGGCTACATCTTAAAATTCGTAATCCACGCAAGCGCGTCCTTCTTTTGCATCTTTCAGGATGCCGGCAGCAGCCACATGGTCAGGATGAACAGCATACGCATTGACGTCTGCCAATGTATCAAACTCGCTCTCCAAACAAATATCCCATGCTTCGGCAGAATTGATATTCAGACCGACAAATATTTTACGAATGAAACCAATCTTTGCAGGCAATGCTTCAATGGCAGCCTTAAAATCATTCATCACTTTCAGTTTTTCTTCCTGCGGAAGTGTTTCTTTCAATTTAAACAAAACTATATGCTTTACCATACTTGATATTTTAATTAATTATTCTACTTTTGTAATTAACATCGGCCAATACAAGTAGCCTGATGCAAAAGTAACAGTTTTGTTTTAAAATACATCCTATTATTATGATAATTATTGGTATAGCCGGAGGAACCGGTTCAGGAAAGACCACTGTAGTCAAGAAAATAATAGAGAGCCTGCCCGAAGGTTCCGTTGCCGTTATTCCACAAGATTCTTACTACAACGACCAATCTTCCCTCCCTTTGGAAAGGCGCAAGCAGACTAACTTCGACCATCCCGATGCATTCGACTGGGCACTTTTCGAACAACAGATAGCCGAATTACGCCAAGGACGTTCCATCGAACAGCCCACCTATTCCTATATAGTATGTACACGTCTGCCCGAAACCATTCATATAGAGCCGAAGGAAGTCATTATCGTAGAAGGTATCATGAGTTTATATGACAAGGAATTGCGCGACCTGATGGACTTGAAGATTTTCGTAGACGCAGAACCCGACGAACGCTTGTTGCGTGTCATTACCCGTGATATGGTGGAACGGGGCCATCCTTTGGAAATGCTGATAGACAAGTATCGCAACGTTCTGAAGCCGATGCATGATGAATTCATCGAGCCGACCAAACAATATGCCGACATCATTATCCCCAATGGAGGCAACAATCAGAAGGCGATTGAAATTCTTAAGCTATATATCGAAAAGATTTTGGGCAAATGAAACTAGTCCGGCTCCTGCTCCTCGCCTGCATCTGCATGATGGCATGCCGCCAACAACCGCAAAGCAATGAAGTGACAAACTACGATTTGCCGCAAATGAAAGACAGTGGAGAATTGGTGGTGCTGACCCTCAACAGCTCGACTTCTTATTTCAATTACCGGGGCGAACCCATGGGATTCCAATATGAATTGGCCGAACAGTTTGCCCGCTCGCTTGGTGTGAAGCTGAGGATGGAAACAGCCAAGAACACACACGACCTGGTACATAAATTACTGACCGGTGAAGGCGATTTGATAGCCTATAACCTCCCTATCACGAAGGAATTCAAAGACAGTGTAGAGTTTTGCGGCGAAGACATCATTACCCACCAAGTACTGGTGCAACGAAACAGCAACAAAGTCCCCCCTCTGCAGAATGTAACCGAACTGATTGGCAAAGAAGTATATGTGAAACCCGGCAAATATCTTGACCGCCTGATAAATCTGGACAAAGAACTGGGCGGAGGTATCCTGATTCATAAAGTAGAGAATGACAGTGTTACCACCGAAGATCTCATTATGCAGGTTTCCAACGGCACCATCGATTATGCCGTCTGTGACAACGACCTTGCCAAGCTCAACAAAACATATTATCCGAACCTGAATATCTCCATGCCCATCAGTTTCGACCAACGCGCTTCGTGGGCGGTCAGAAAAACATCTCCCTTGCTGGCAGCAGCAGCCACCCAATGGCATCGGGAAAACATGACTTCCCCGTCTTACCGGGCAAGCAGCAAACGATATTTTGAAATCAGCAAACGAATACCGCACGGTTCCATCCTGTCCATACAGAAAGGAAAAATATCCCACTATGACGAATTGTTCAAAAAGTACGCCAAAGAAATTGATTGGGACTGGCGGCTGCTGGCTTCGCTGGCCTACACGGAATCGAACTTCGATACGACCGCCGTCTCATGGGCAGGCGCCAAGGGATTAATGCAACTGATGCCGCGCACCGCACGTGCCATGGGCGTCCCCGCCGGAATGGAGCAGAACCCGGAAGAAAGCATCAAAGCCGCCGTGAAAT
>ULVW01066351.1_pt1 | contig 10639 bp, 10 predicted proteins | sample 1959801 | NCBI WGS metagenome assembly ULVW01 (sample SAMEA4835796, study PRJEB28245) | human gut metagenome | biome: gut microbiome; material: fecal sample | place: Denmark | collected 2008
ATTTTAAAACTTACCAACCAGATATTTCCGCTGAGCCAAAACTTGGGGCAATCCGAAAAGTTGTTTCGGCTTCAAAAGGAAGTTGATAAAAGTTGCTTTCACGCATTGCATGTATTGAATCCTTTTGTTTATCAATGTTTCGGTGTGAAAGGAGACCGATAATGTTCATTTCACACAAAATCTACCCCGTCAGGGAGCATGTTTTACATGTACGTTCGCATGTACCTCCAAAAAGACAAGGACATTTTTTAAAAAGACCAAGAGCTTTCCCAAAAAGACCATAGTCTTTGTAAAAAACTTCAAGACCTTTTTGAAAAAGTTGGAAGAGTTTTCAGAAAACTTCAAAGTCTTTTCGAAAGGTACACTACAGCCTTTTATAATAGCACTCAATTTCCATATATCTTTCATCAACCGTGGATTGGCTTTATTTTAGATTTTAATTTATCGTTGAATCGAAAAAATACATTAATTTTGTTCGTTAAACGCATAATAGCAATAAAACAATGAGCAATATTTTGAAGTTGACCTTAATCTGTAGTTTGATATTCCATGTCTTGATGGGGAAAGCTGCCGGAGTCGGAGAATTAAAACAAATAAAAGAGAACTACAGGCAGATGTTAATACCGTCATCCATAGAGCAGGATTCATTGCTTTCGGATTTGATAAAGATAAAACCGGAAAAGGAGATGTCTGATCAGGCGGTAGTGGAGTTGCACCAACTTTATCCTTTTGATTTGAAAAAAATAGATGGTTATCTGTCATTGATGTCGGCAGACGGTTCGTGGACTGACATTAATTATGCAGATACTAAGCGTTCAGGCTGGGAACCTAAACTCCATGCGGAACGAATATTGGAACTGTCGAAACTGTATTATTCAAAAACTACAGAGTATTATCATTCGGAAAAGGTAAAAGAGGCAATTCATTTAGCTTTGAAATATTGGTTTGATACCAAGCCTCGTTGTCTGAACTGGTGGTATAATCAGATTGGTATTCCTAAAACACTGGGAGCTGCTTTTATTTTATTGGAAGAACAGTTGACAGACCGGGAGCACCGGGCTGCTGTAGCGGTAATGGAGAATGCTAAGTTCGGGATGACGGGACAAAATAAGGTATGGTTGGCCGGAAATGTCTTGATTCGGGCTCTTTTGCAAAATGATGCAGATTTAGTGAAGGCTGCGCGAGATGCTATTGCCTCGGAAATTGTATTGGGTAGAAAGGAAGGGATTAAAGATGATTGGAGCTTTCATCAGCATGGTCCGCAGCAACAATTCGGAAATTACGGATTGTCTTTTGTCACGGGAATGAGTTTCTTCTTTCAGCTGTTCAAAGATACCGATTACGAGTTCACCGGACAGCAGAGGGAAATATTGGTTTCGTTGATTGACAAAGGTTATAGATGGGTGATATGGAACAGATATATGGATGTCAGCTCGTTAGGACGGCAATTCTTTCATAATGCTCAGATACATAAGGCATATAGTTTGGCATTTGCTGCTGAAGATATGGGATTGGCAGGTTTTCCTGCGCATGGTAATACGTTGATAGGTCATAAACATTTTGATGATTCCGATTACACGGTTCATCGTAGCAAAGATTGGATGTCTTCGGTTAAAATGGCTTCTCGCAGGGTGATTGGTACGGAGTTGGTAAATGAGGATAATCTGAAAGGATATTACTTGGGAGACGGAGCAACTTATTATTATGTTCGGGGAGATGAATATCTGGAAGTATTTCCTTTTTGGGACTGGCGGAAGATACCGGGTGTCACTTCGTATGAGGATATTGCACCGATGCCTGATGTCAATGTGACAAGGTCCGGGAATAACAGTGATTTAGTGGGTGGCTTGAGTAATGGAAAAATTGGAATGACAGCCATGGAGTTGAATCGTGACGGACTGGAAGCGCATAAAGTATGGTTATTTGCCGATAAATTTGTTTTCTGTTTGGGGGCCGATATTCATTCAGATACAACTTTGTGTGTAACAACTTCCATAGATCAGCGTTCAAAGAGTGGAGAACTTTATGTTTGGAATAAGAAGAAATGGAGTGCAATTACAGGAGCAGAAGCGTTCCGGCAAAAAGATTTGCGCTTTTTTCATGATGCTGTCGGTTATATTGTTTTGGACGGGGATACATGTGTGGCACAATCGGAAGAACGCGAGGGACGTTGGAGCGATTTTATGGGAATGTATACGCCTGCTACTCTTCATGGAGAAGTGGCGGCATTGCATTTGCGTCATGGTGTGAAACCGTCGGGTGCTTCCTATCAATATATTGTTCTTCCTGCCGCTACAAAGAAGGAGGTGGAAGAGTTTGATCCAAAGATGATTAGAGTCATTAAAAATGATAAGGTTGCTCAAGTTATTTCTTCTCCTGCATGTGGAGAAGGATATTGGATGGCTGTTTATCAATCAGAAAATTTTGATATCGAAGGATTGTTTTTTAAAGCGGTTCTTCCGGGTATTTATTATGTAGAGAAGGGATTGGGAGGTCTGGAAATAAAATTATCATCTCCCTTTAGAATTTCGAAATAAATAAATTGCAATGCAGTTATATAGCCGAAAGGAAAGTATTGAACGGATGAATGACTTGGCCGGCAAGGGTAGGCCGTTTCTTTTTATCATAGACTATAAACAAGAACATTCCTATGTGGAGGAAATCAGTGAGATTGATTCAAGTTTTTGTCAGTATAGTTTTAATGGGATAACCAATGTAGAAAAGAGGTGCGAAGAATATGACGGAATATTAATATGGGAGACTGCTCCACCGGCTTTGGAAGAGTATCGCATTGCTTTTGATGTGGTGAAGAATAATATATTGGCAGGTAATAGTTATCTTACTAATCTGACTTGTCAAGTTCCGGTTAAGACTAACTTGACGCTTGAAGCTGTTTTTCGGTATTCCGAGGCAAAGTACAAGTTATGGCTGAAAGATACGTTGGTTTGTTTCTCACCCGAAATCTTTGTCCGCATCGAAGAAGGAAAGATAAAGTCGTTTCCCATGAAGGGTACAATCGATGCTTCACTGCCTGATGCATGTCGGCTTTTGATGGATGACAGGAAGGAAGCGGCCGAGCATGCCACTATTGTAGATTTAATTCGGAATGATTTGAGTATGGTATCGGAACAGGTGACCGTTACCCGTTACCGTTATTGTGATTGTCTTGAAACTAATAAGGGACCGATACTTCAGACAAGTTCTGAAATTTGCGGGGTGTTGCCTGAAGATTATTTGTCACATATCGGAGATATTCTTTTCAGGCTCTTGCCTGCCGGCTCCATAACCGGCGCTCCAAAGCCGAAAACAATGGAAATTATTGCTGAGGCCGAAAACTATGAACGGGGCTTTTATACCGGGGTAATGGGATATTTCGATGGACGGAATTTGGATAGTGCCGTGATGATACGTTTCATAGAACAGGAGAACGGACATCTTTATTTTAAAGCGGGTGGGGGCATTACCGGCAAAAGTGTTTTGGAGAGTGAATACAATGAAATGAAACAGAAAATATATGTACCAATTTATTGAAACCATACGGATAGAGAAAGGAAATGCCTGCAATCTGTTTTATCATAATCGGCGGTTAAACGAGGTCCGTAGGTATTTCCGGCCGGAATGCGCACCCTTGCAGTTGGAAGATTATCTGCACTTGTCTGCTGATATGAATGGTGTGAAATGCAGGGTGGTATATACGGAAGAAGGCATAACGGAGGTATCTTATTCTCTTTATGAGATGCGACCTGTCCGGTCTTTGCGTATGGTGTGTTCGGATACTATAGACTATTCTTTCAAGAGCACAGACAGAAGAAAGTTGAATAGTTTGTTTCAGATTCGTCAGGATAAGGATGATATATTAATAGTGAAGAATGGGTTATTGACAGATACTTCAATTGCTAATATTGCTTTATATGACGGGAATGACTGGTATACTCCCTTGCATCCTTTGCTGAAGGGAACCAAGCGGGCGGAATTGCTGGATAAAGGCGTATTGAAAGAAAAAGAAATAAAAAAGGAAGAACTGTCATCTTTTTCGGCGGTACGATTGTTTAATGCAATGATAGGTTGGGGAGCCATAGAGTTTCCGGTTGCCAATGTGTCTGACTAGATTGTTAATCGCAGGCATTTTTTTGAGAGTTTCTTTTGTTTCCTTAAATAATTTGCTATATTTGCAAAAAAAATATAAATATAGGTAAGGTATGAGATTGCGGACAGTTGCAAAATTAGGTGTAGTGCTTTCTGTTGTATTGTTCTGTATAGCAGTTGGTTTTTATGGATTTACACGATTGAGCATGACCGATAGAGGTCGGGAGTTCAATCTCTTCTCCTTGGTACCTTCAAACAGTATTGGTGTTTTGGAAAGCGATAATATCAATTATTTTTTAAATGATTTTCCACAACTTAATTATAGCAATGAACTGGGAGATTTTCAGTTTCCCGGTTTATTCAATTTTATTCTTGGGGGATTGAATGAGTATGCCACTCAGAAAGCACATGGCCTGAGCAGTCGGATGAGCCGTTTATTGGTAAGTTTTCATGCTCCGGGGTCTCCGCGTGATCAGGTTGTATATTTCCGCATGGGTGCAGGAGACGAAAAGTTACTTGCCGATATGCTGCAAGAGCGTGCTCCGGGTGAGTTTCAGCCGAAGAAAGAAAAATATAGAGGAAAGAATATTTATATTTATCCTTTGAATAATAATGAATTTTTGGCTGTTTATAGTGGGTCAGGTTTCTTTGTCGCGAGTTATCAGAAGCGGTTAATAGAAGAAGTTATAGATGCCAAGGAGGACGAAACGGCATTGAGTGATGATGAGGTATTCTCGAAGGTATTTGAGAAAAAGAAGTCTCATAATTTCCTCACATTATATGGTCGTACGACTTCGATGCCTTTCCTGCAGAATAATAATCGTTGCTGGAGTGAGTTTGATTTTCATATGAATAGTGATGTGGTATATCTTACAGGGGATACTTTTATGCCTGATACTTGCAGCTGTACTTCCGAATTTGTGGCAAAAATGCAGTCAGTGCCCGATGTCAAGGAAGACAGCGTTGTTATTTCGGGCAATAAAGATTCGATGAACGGGTATATGGATGAAGCAATAGAAGAAAACGACGGTAGTGGTCGGACACTGTTTGACGAGTGTGTGGCGAATCTTTCTCGTGACGCTTCTTTCATGTTAGTGGCCGATATGCATAAGGTTTCTGAAAATCCTGAGCGTTTTCGCCCTTATCTGCCGCCGTTTATTTTAGAGAATGCTACTTTATTTCACTCATTTATTCTGTCTACCCAACTGTCAATTTCTGAGGACCGTCTTTCTCATATTATGGTGCTGACGTACAAGGACTAACGTAGCTTATGCTGATGAAAGTGTGGAGCTACTTTTGTCCGAAAGTAGAATAAAGAAATAACCGTTAATACTGCTCCGAATAAATAAGCTATTTTGAAAGTGGCTATTTGTGCGATATATCCGCCTGCCAGCATACCCACTCCTATACCTACATCCCATGAAGTAAGGTAAGTGCTGGTAGCTGTACCTCGTTGGCTGTTGGGAGCCAGATTGACAAACAATGTATTGAATGCCGGAAACATGGTTCCAAAACCGATACCCAGTAATAAAGCTATGAAAAAGAAGAAATAGGTAGTCCACTGTAGGCTGAAGTCGATTAACCACTCACAGGCACTCAGCCCGAAAAAGCAGAAACAAACCAAATAAAGTCCGGCTTCGATAACTTGTGTTATCTTGCCGCGGTCAACCAATCGTCCGCTGAATAGTCGGCTGGTAGCCATTCCAAAAGCCATAAATGTGAAAAAGAAACCTGTTTCAGCCGTAATTCCTATTTGTTGCGAATACATGGCAATATAGTTGGAGGTCATTCCGTAAGGTACGGACAGTAGTAACAGGCAGATTCCGGCAGGAATGCCTTTCAATAAAATAAATCGGTCGAGCGATATCGGTTCTCTTTTCACGGGCTCTTTGACGGGGGTTTTCACCAATGACGCCATGACCAGTCCCAAAGCGCAACTGACCAGTGCACACCAAAATATCACTTCAAAAGAGTATGCATTATGTAGAAATAGTCCTACCATCGGGCCGATGCTCATTGCCGTGTTGTTCATCATTCCATAATATCCCAGTCCCTCTCCACGCCGTGAACTGGGCATGATGTCGATGACTACCGTGTTTCCTGCTACCGTGACCGTTCCGAAGGCTAAACCGTGGAAGATGCGGATAAGTGTGAATAAAGTGAGGGTGCCCGCCAACAGATATCCGCCGAAGGCAGCCGTAAAAAGAAAATAAGCTAATAAATAAAGCGGTTTTCTGGCAAAAGTATCCAGCAGATAGCCCGAAAACGGACGGATACATAAGGCAGCTATTGTGTAACATGAAAGGATAATACCAATGGTTCCTTTTTCGCTGTTAAATATCTCGGCTAAATAGAACGGCAGTACCGGCATTAGTAAATAGAAACCAAAGTAGAGCAGAAAGTTGGCTGCGAGAATTTCTATATAGTTTTTTGTTACTAGCTTATCTTTCATATATTGTCATATAAAGAAACGATTAACAGACAAAAGAATGTTCCGTCTATTAATCGTTTTATGAAATTCAAAACAAAGACTGATTAATTGGCAGCTTCGAACTCTTTTAAGAAACGTGTATCATTTTCAGAGAACAAACGCAGGTCGTTTACGCGATATTTCAGGTTGGTGATACGTTCGATACCCATACCCAATGCATATCCTGAATAAACTTTGCTGTCAATGCCGTTGGCTTCCAGTACATTCGGGTCTACCATACCGCAACCCAAAATTTCTACCCAGCCGGTTCCTTTACAGAACGGACATCCTTTTCCACCGCAGATATTACAGCTGATATCCATTTCCGCACTTGGCTCGGTGAAGGGGAAGTAAGAAGGACGTAAACGGATTTGAGTTTCGGCACCGAACATTTCCTTCGCAAATAAAAGCAATACTTGTTTCAGGTCGGTGAATGACACGTTTTTGTCAATATAGAGAGCTTCTACCTGATGGAAAAACGCATGTGCACGATAGCTGATAGCCTCGTTGCGATATACGCGCCCCGGACAAATAATTCGGATGGGTGGCTGGGTGCTTTCCATTACCCGGCTTTGTACGGATGAAGTATGCGTGCGCAAAATAACATTGCCCTGTACATGCTCAGGGTTGGCTTCAACGAAGAAAGTATCCTGCATATCGCGTGCCGGATGATCTTCGGCAAAGTTCATGGAAGAAAAAACATGCCAGTCATCTTCTATTTCCGGTCCGTCGGCAATACTGAAACCGAGACGGTGGAAAATATCGATAATTTCATTCTTGACAATACTTAACGGATGGCGGGTTCCCAATTCGATAGGATATGCCGTGCGGGTAAGATCCATTTCAGCGGCACCGTTGTCTTGTGTTTCAAAAGCTTCCTTCAATGTGGATATACGTTCCTGAGCCTTGTTTTTCAGCTCATTCAGTTTCATTCCCACTTCCTTCTTTTGGTCGGCAGGTACATTGCGGAAGTCTGCCATCAACTCATTAATTGCTCCTTTTTTACTGAGATATTTAATACGGAGGGCTTCTAATTCCTCTGCATTAGCAGCGTGTAAGCCTTCAATTTCCTGAAGTAATTGTTCTATTTTAGCTAACATACTTTCTTCTTTATTTTTTTAATGACCGCAAAGTTAGCGAATTAAACCGAATATTTTGCTGAAAACTAAAAAAAGAGATACTTTTGCATTGATTTTTTCTAAAAATAGAAAATGAAGAAACTGATTATCGGAGTTTGTCTGCTTGTGCTGATTAGCTCCTGTGGAGGTGGTAAAAAGAAAATAGACCCCTTCGAGATGCTCACTGAAGAGATTGATTCGCTGGCTGCCGTTCCTGATACGGTGGAAGTGATGGAAGTGGTGGAAGAAGAACCGATGGTTCCGGCTACCGCAGATGAAAGTTTTGCCGACTTTATCTACAATTTTGCAATTGACGAAAAGCTGCAAGTGTCGCGTATTGTGTTCCCCTTGCCTTATTATACGATGGATAAGAAGGAACATATCGAAAAGAAAGATTGGAAACACGACCCGTTGTTCAGCCAATTGGACTCTTATACTGTTCTTTTTGACAAGGCGGTGGATATGGAAGCGGAAAAGGATACTACTGCTACCAGCGTGAAGATTGAGTGGATTTATCTGAAGACAAACAAGATTAAGAGATATTATTTTGAACGTTTGAAGGGGTTGTGGAAGTTGGAAGCCATTGATTTTGCAGATATGCCGGAGAATGAGGACAGCAAGGAGAGCTTCTATGAGTTCTATGAACATTTTGCCAATGATTCTCTTTTCCAGCAAACACGCCTTCATAATCCATTGAAGTTTGTTACGGTAGACCCGGACGATGAATTTCAAATAATTGAAACTACCCTTGAAGCAGGACAGTGGTTTGCTTTTCAGCCGGTGCTTCCCCGCGAGTTTCTGACAAATGTAAATTATGGACAGAATGAGAATTCTAAATCGAATACAAAGGTAATTGAGATAAAAGGATTCGGTAATGGATTTAATAATACGCTTTACTTTGAACGGCGCAATGGGTTGTGGAAATTAGTGCAGTTTGAAGATTTAAGCGATTAACCCTGTTAATGACTGATGAAAGAAATAAAGGAGTATTCATTGTTGCCGCATAATACTTTCGGCATGGATGTAAAGGCGTCTGTGTTTGTAGAATATGGGTCGGTTGCTGAATTGAAGGCTATATTATCAAATAAGGATTATTTAAAACCGTCATGGTTGCATATTGGCGGGGGCAGTAATTTGTTGTTTACGGCAGATTATGAAGGAACCGTTCTGCATTCGGCCATTCATGGTTATGAAGTAGTGGATGAGAATGATAAAACTGTCGACATAAGGGTAGGAGCCGGAGAGGTATGGGATGATTTTGTGGCTTTTGCCGTGCGGCACGGATGGTATGGTGCGGAGAATTTATCTTTGATACCGGGAGAAGTGGGTGCTTCGGCTGTGCAAAATATTGGTGCATACGGTGCAGAGGTCAAAGATTTGATTGTTTCGGTAGAAACACTGGAAGTCTCTACGGGGCAGGAACGTGTGTTTGCTAATGATGAGTGTCACTATGCCTATCGTGAGAGTATATTCAAAAAAGAATTGAAAGGAAAATATATCGTTACTCATGTGACTTACCGTCTTGGAAAACATCCGCTTTTTAATCTCGAATATGGTAATGTGAGAGGTGAATTGGAGAAACGCGGATGCGAGATAACATTGGACAATGTGCGTAATACAGTAATTGAGATACGTGAAGCAAAGTTGCCGGACCCGAAGGTGCAAGGCAATGCCGGAAGTTTTTTTATGAATCCTGTTGTATCGCGTCTGCAATTCGAAGCATTGCAAAGAGAATATCCTGAGATACCTCATTATAATATGGGAGAAGATAAGGTCAAGATTCCGGCAGCGTGGATGATTGATCGTTGCGGCTGGAAAGGTAAACAGGTAGGCAATGCAGGTGTTCATTCCAAACAGGCTTTGGTATTGGTAAATTGTGGAGGAGCTACCGGAAGAGAAATCGTAGATTTGTCCCGGCAGATACAAGAGTCTGTCTTTTTGAAATTCGGGATAACTGTTTCTCCTGAAGTGAATTTTATTTAACTGTTATATGAAGATTACAATACTAGGCAGTGGAACATCTACGGGAGTACCCGAAATAGGGTGCAAATGCCCGGTTTGTACCAGCAATGATCCTCGGGATAACCGTTTGCGTTGTTCGGGACTGATAGAAACAGAGGGAGTGCGGATTTTGATGGATTGTGGTCCTGATTTTCGTGAACAGATGATACGTCTGAATGATTTTAAACCCCTTGATGCTGTATTCATCAGTCACGAGCATTATGATCATGTGGGTGGCTTGGATGATTTACGTCCCTTCTGTCGCTTGCGTGATGTGCCGGTTTATGCGGAACGATATACGGCAGAGCGTTTGCGTCAACGTATTCCTTATTGTTTTGCAGAGCATCTTTATCCGGGAGTACCTCGCATCCTGTTGAAGGAGATTGTGCCGGATTCACCTTTTACGGTTGGCAACTCGAAGGAAGCTAAGGTAGAGATTATTCCCGTTCGGGTGATGCATGGCAAACTTCCTATTTTGGGATACCGTATTGGTAATATGGCATGGATTACAGATATGCTGACCATGCCGGAGTCTGAGTATGAGCTTCTGAATGGACTGGATGTACTGGTGATGAATGCTTTGCGTCCCCAATCTCATAGCACACACCAAAATCTACAGGAAGCATTGGACAATGCAAAGCGTATCGGAGCTAAAGAAACTTATTTTATTCACATGAGCCATCACATGGGATTACATTCGGAAGTTGAGAAACTGCTTCCCCCTCATGTGCACTTTGCTTATGACGGAGAAGTAATTTCTGTCGGTTAGACTGTCGGTTTTAATGAATATTGGCAAAGTCCGTTTAGCCCGCATTCTTCACATTTGGGAGTTCTGGCCATGCACACATACCTGCCGTGCAAGATGAGCCAGTGATGGGCTGTCGGAACGATTTCTTTCGGGATGTATTTCATCAGATATTTTTCTGTGGCCAGCGGAGTAGTACAAGTTTTCGGTACCAAGCCG